>ERZ779623.91-NODE-91-length-53216-cov-6.744700_pt1 | contig 53216 bp, 34 predicted proteins | sample MGYA00514189_ERZ779623 | MGnify/ENA primary metagenome ERZ779623 (study PRJEB29562, sample SAMEA4376712) | mouse gut metagenome | isolation source: Cecum | study: EMG produced TPA metagenomics assembly of the A DSS colitis mouse model was used to assess the microbial... | reverse complement strand
TATATGCATGAGGGAATTAACACTAGTTAATCCCCCAAGATTTACAACTGAGCCTAATTGAAGGGAAATATAACAAAGATTTTGGTACAGGATTCTATTGTACTGTCTTAAAAGCACAAGCGGAAAGATGGGCGAAACGCTACGATACTCCTATTGTGTGTACCTATCAATACAAGCCGGATTTATCTCTCCGAATCCTCGAATTTAAAGAAATGACAGAAGAATGGCTGGATTTTATCGTATCTTGCCGTAAAGGAGAAAAGCATAATTATGATATTGTCATAGGCGCTATGGCAGACGATCAAATATATAACTACATCGCTGATTTTATCAATGGGGTTATTACCCGAAAACAATTTTGGGCATTAGCCGAATTTAAACATCCTACCCACCAAATAAACTTTTGCACCGACAAAGCTGTTGAATGTCTAACCTTTATAAAAAGTGAGGAGGTGACCAAATGATAAACGGAAGAGAAAAGACTGAATATAACAATTTATTTTTTGTATGTAGCCTGATAGAATACATAGCACGAAAAACAAAAAATTACCGTCGTGTGATAGTTAATGCAATCGGACAAGACGGATTACAGCACTTATATAATTTGGCTGACATTTATCACAGTGACAATATAGATAAAGTATCGGATGAGCTTATCGAGAAATATCATATTTCAGCTGGGTATTTTGATAATATAGCTCAGGCACAATACGCTATTCCTACTCACTGGGATATTGGAAAAGTATATCAACGACTCATTATTGATGTTTGCCAACATGAGAATAAAACTCCTATTCATGCATTAATAGAAGTATATAATTCATGGATAGCTGATAAAATAGACAATTATAATAGTAGCATGTATTACGAAAATCCGAGTTACCTGTATGCTTCCTATCAGAAGGGAGAAGCATTATAAAATCAAAGATATACGAACCATAAACTAAATCTTTCGGACAAAAGAACACAAGAACAAATATATTCTTTATATTTGTGCAACATTCGTACTCAAAATTATACTATAATATGGGAAACAACAAGAAACTAACCCGTTCTGCTAACCGGATGATTGCAGGAGTATGCGCCGGAATTGCAGAGTATTTCGGCTGGGATCCGACTTTATTGAGAATAGTATATATATTAGCTACATTCTTTACGGCTTTCGCTGGAGTAATCATCTATATCATTCTATGGATTATCATGCCGTCCAAAATGCCGTCAGACGGATATGAAGAACGTATGAATAACAGATTACATTAAAACAAGAGCCCCATTCGATTAGTTATTGTTTGGCATAAACTCGAATGGGGCTCTATTCTATATGGATTCTTTAAAAGACTAATACAATTCAAGTCCGAATTCCTCTTTCAGTTGCATCAAAGCCTGGTTCTTCTGTGCCATCATCTGGAACTTCTCTACACGTCCTACCGGACGTATATTTTCCGCCGCTTCACTAACCCGCACTTTCATCGCTACCTGACTATTCCTTAACCGGCCGCGAAGATACTCCTGCAATTCGGGAATCAGGGCGGTAAAGTCTTTCGCTGCCATCTCATTATCCACTACAACTTCAAAAGTCGTCGAGTTCTTGAACAGTGTCGGACGAAGCATCTGCATACGCTTCATCAGCGCATCCTGCTCTTTAGGCAATTGCGCCGCATATTCCTGCCAGTAATAGTTCAGGTCACGGTCATTGAATATCAAATCCTCTTCCGGCTGCATCTGCACTTTGGGAGCAGTGGCCGTAGCCGTATTCTGTGTTTCCTGCCCACGCTGCGGATTCTTGATGGACACGCCCAGACTGGACATCTTCATCACCGGAACTTTCCGTTGCTCTTCCCTCACTACCTGAGGAGCTCCCGCCCCCTGTGAAGGAGCAGAAGAAGTCGCATTCGGATAAGACGATGCAGGCTGTGCCGCCGCAGATGTCTGCGGTTGACGGACAGCAGTAACATTACCGGCAGCCTGAGTTGAAGTTGAAGACGGAGATGAATGAACAGGATTCTGCTGTGCTGACGTTGCAGAAGCGACCTGCGGCTGCTGTGCTGCGGCAGGTTGGGCGAATACGGGTTTTATAGTCTTCTTAGGGCTACGCCCACCACTACCGTCATCCCCCTCGGTGGTAAGCTGTGCAACCTGTATCAAGGTCAGTTCTACCAGCAAACGCTTGTTCTTGCTGATGCGGTAATTCAAATCACATTCATTACAGAGCTTCATCGCCCGATACAGGAAAGGCAACGGACATTTCTGCGCCTGCTCCTGATAACGTTGGCGTATGCTCGCTCCTACTTCCAGCAAAGGCAAGGTCACCGCATCTTTGGCCACCAGTAAGTCACGGAAATGAGAGGACAAGCCGGTTATAAAGTGGCTTCCGTCAAAGCCTTTGTTCAATACATCATTGAAAAGCAGCAACGTGTCGCTTACCTTATTTTCGAGGAAGCAATCCGTCAGACGGAAATAATATTCGTAGTCAAGTACATTCAGATTATCAATCACGCTCTTATACGTGATGTTTCCACCCGTAAAACTCACTACCTGGTCGAAGATAGACAGGGCATCACGCATACCACCGTCCGCTTTCAGCGCTATCACATTCAATGCTTCCGGCTCTGCGGTGATGGCTTCTTTCGAAGCGACATATGACAAATGATTCACCGTATCTTCCACACTAATCCGGTTGAAGTCGTAAATCTGGCAACGGGAAAGGATGGTGGGAAGAATCTTATGCTTCTCTGTTGTAGCCAAAATAAAGATAGCATGACGGGGCGGTTCTTCGAGCGTTTTCAAGAATGCGTTGAAAGCAGATGCGGAGAGCATATGCACCTCGTCGATGATATATACTTTATACTTGCCGATCTGGGGCGGAATGCGTACCTGTTCCACCAACTGGCGGATGTCGTCTACCGAGTTATTGGATGCGGCATCAAGTTCGTGGATATTGTACGAACGCTGTTCGTTGAACGCCACGCAAGATTCGCATTGATTGCAAGCCTCGCCATCGGCGGTGGGCGTCATACAGTTAATCGTTTTGGCAAAGATACGCGCGCAAGTAGTCTTTCCTACCCCACGCGGCCCGCAGAACAAATAAGCATGAGCGAGTTTTTGAGTGGCAATCGCATTTTTCAGCGTAGTGGTCAGTGCCCGCTGACCTACCACTGACTCGAACGTGGATGGTCGGTACTTACGGGCTGATACAATATAGTTTTCCATATCCGGGATTCTCTCTGTTTTTTGCTTTTGCTGCAAATGTACACAAAAAAGTGATAAGTAATAAGGGATAGAGAGAGAAGTTTTGAAGCCGAAGCGATAAGTTTTTAAGTTATTAGTTTTATCTTTGCGGATATTAATGCGAATATTAATAAGGAGAAGTTATGGGTAAACTAATCAGTATTTGGAATTTCATATGCAGACGCAAGTATCTTATTACGGTCGTTGCATTTGCTGTCATCATAGGTTTTCTGGACGAGAACAGTTTGGTTCGCCGTTTCGGATATGAGCGTGAAATCAGTCAATTGAAAGAAGAAATAGAAAAGTACCGGGCGGATTATGAAGAGAACACGAAACGTCTCAATGAAATAAGCACCAATCCGGATGCCATCGAGCAGATTGCCCGTGAGAAGTATCTGATGAAGAAACCCAACGAAGATATTTACGTTTTTGAAGAATAAAGAATGAAACAATTAGTACCCGCCCTTTTCGTCGTCGGAGCTGCCATGGCTCTTGCCGGAGCTGCTGTATTTATCACCGGATGGATATATGCTCCCTATATCTACACTATCGGAGCCGGATTCATCGCATTGGCACAGGTGAACACACCCGTCAAAGGGAAAAGCAAAACACTGAAACGCCTGCGCGTCCAGCAGATATTCGGAGCATTAGCCCTCATACTGACCGGGGCTTTCATGTTCACTACACGTGGCAATGAGTGGATTGCCTGTCTTACCATTGCCGCCATACTCGAACTTTATACCGCCTTCCGTATCCCGCAGGAAGAAGAAAAGGAAAGGGCATAAAAAAAGCCCGCTCATAGCTTCACAGTCTTGAACAGGCACCAACACAAACAAAATTTTAAAATTCATGTTCCGTCCTTTCTCACAAAGCACGGAACATATCAATTATTATTATTTACAAATTTTATTTCTTTACCGGAGAATATCTTGCATTCAACCCGTCTACAATTTCTTTTGTAATGTTGAATGTGCTGTCAGCATAAAGCAGATTATCGAAACCTGTGTTGCTGAAGATTAAGCTATATCCGTGAGTCTTGTTATACTCCTTCAGGAAAGCATTGATAGAATCGCGGAACTGCAAGCTATTCTTGTTATTTTCTTCCATCAGACCATTCTGAAGTTTGTTGCTCAATTCCTGCAGGTCTTGTTCCAACTTCACCAGACGGTTGTATTCCTGCTGAGCTCTGTCTTGTGACAAGAACGCGTTATTCTCAACTTTCTTCTGGAAGTCTTGTTTTTCCTTATTCAGAGCGTTAGCCTTTTGGTTCAACGTCATGCGTACGTTTTCGCTCTTCTTTACCATTGCCTCATTCAAGTCAATACAGAAGTTGTATTTAGCAAGCAGCGAATCAATTTCAACATAGGCGATTTTCATTCCTGACAATTCGGCGTTAGACTGAGACGGAGCAGTAGTAGTTTGATTGTCAGCTTTGCCGGCACATTGTGAAAATAAAACGATAAACGCAAGAGCAGCCAAACCATTCATGAGGTAGTTCATTCTATTCATAATCTATAAGTATTGTTTTTAAATAATTTAATTCATACTATCGTTCAAGGCTTTTTCCAACTCATCAATAGAAAAACGTGGTTTCTTTTGTGCTTCCCTATCCTGGGACTGCACACATCCGATACCTTTCTTACGCAACGTTTTGTTTCCGCTCACGTGACCATTAGGGAACTTCCCACCCTTCGTAAAGAATACTTTCACCCCTAATAATGCCAGGGAAATAGCAACTATTAACAAAGTTATCAGTATAGTCTCAACCATTTCTATTAATTTTGTGAGTGCAAAGATAGGCTTTAATGAGATATGAGTTCAGATAAGTCAATCAAATTAACCATATTTAGCAATAGAAGCGGACAAAACCACCCTTCTATTCCTTATTATAAAAAGAAAATAGCATGGAAAAAAAAGACTTAAAGCCGGCTGGCGTATTCAAGTATTTCGAAGAAATCTGCCAAGTGCCACGCCCTTCAAAGAAGGAAGAGAAAATGATTGCCTATCTGAAGGCATTCGGAGCTAAACATAATCTTGAAACCAAGGTGGACGAAGCCGGCAACGTACTGATTAAAAAGCCTGCTACTCCGGGTAAAGAGAATCTGCAAACCGTCGTACTGCAATCGCATATCGACATGGTATGCGAAAAGAACAACGATGTTCAACACGACTTCCTCACCGACCCCATCGAAACTGAAATAGACGGAGAATGGCTGAAAGCCAAAGGAACGACTCTCGGAGCGGACAACGGTATCGGCGTGGCTACCGAACTGGCGATTCTTGCTGATGACAGCATCGAGCACGGCCCGTTGGAATGTCTGTTTACCGTGGATGAGGAAACGGGACTGACGGGTGCTTTTGCCTTGAAAGAGGGTTTCATGAGCGGTGATATTCTCCTGAACCTCGATTCTGAGGACGAAGGGGAAATCTTTATCGGATGTGCCGGTGGCATTGATTCCGTGGCACAGTTTACCTATAAGGAGATAGAAGTTCCTGCCGGATATTTCTTCTTCAAGGTAGAAGTGAAAGGATTGAAAGGCGGTCATTCCGGTGGTGATATTCACTTGGGACGGGGGAACGCGAACAAGATTCTGAATCGTTTCCTCACCCGTATAGCTGATAATCATGACTTGTATCTTTGTGAAATCAACGGCGGTAATCTACGTAACGCCATCCCTCGTGAAGCGTATGCTGTCTGCGCAGTGCCCGAAGACGCGAAACACGATATTCGTACCGAGCTGAATATCTTTGCCAGTGAAATGGAAGATGAATTGTCCGTCGTAGAACCGGACTTGAAACTGGTTCTTGAATCGGAAACTCCCCGCAAGACTGCTGTCGACCAGAATACAACCGACCGTCTGCTGAAGGCTCTGTATGCCGCTCCTCATGGTGTATACGCAATGAGCCAGGATATTCCGGGATTGGTGGAAACGTCTACAAACCTTGCATCCGTGAAAATGAAACCGGAGAATGTTATCCGCATCGAAACCAGCCAGCGCAGTTCCATTTTGTCTGCCCGCAATGATATGGCGAATACCGTACGTGCCGTATTCCGGTTGGCAGGAGCGGATGTAACCTTCGGTGAAGGTTATCCGGGATGGAAACCGAATCCACATTCGGCTATCCTCGAAGTGGCTGCCGAATCTTACAAGCGTTTATTCGGTGTGGACGCCAAAGTGAAAGCTATCCATGCAGGACTGGAATGTGGCTTGTTCCTTGATAAATATCCGGCATTGGATATGATTTCTTTCGGCCCGACCCTGACTGGTGTACACTCTCCCGATGAACGGATGCTTATTCCTACTGTAGATAAGTTCTGGAAGCACTTACTGGATATTCTGGTACATGTTCCTGCCAAGAAATAACAGACAGACAAGTCAACGAATCAAGAGTTATGGTAATAGCGAAAAAAGAGTAGCTATTACCATACTCTTTTTTGTTATGGGCTTATTGGGCATCAGCTTTCTTACTCCTTCTTATATTATAGCACAAGATTCTCATTACAAGCAAGATTCTCTCTCCCAAGAAAAAGTCCCTTTTCGCATCGTAAGCTGGAATATAGAAAACCTGTTCGACACTCATCACGACAGCCTGAAGAATGACCGCGAATTTCTTCCTGACGCAATGCGCCACTGGAATTACAGTAGATACAAAAAGAAGCTGGCTGATATTGCACGTGTCATCACGGCAGTCGGTGAATGGAATCCACCCGCCCTCGTAGGTCTTTGTGAAGTAGAAAATGATACGGTACTGCGTGACCTCACCCGCCGCTCTCCTTTAAAAGAACTTGGTTACCGTTATGTCATGACGAGCTCTCCCGATTTAAGAGGTATTGACGTAGCTCTGCTTTATCAACGAGATTTATTCAAATTATTATCTTCCTGTTCTATCTCCATTCCTCTTTTCAACCAACATCGTCCGACAAGAGATTTATTGCACGTCAGCGGTTTATTACTGACAGGAGATACGCTGGATGTATTTGTCTGTCATCTCCCAAGTCGTTCGGGCGGAGCGAAAGAGTCCGAACCTTACCGGCTTCATGCTGCTCAAATTCTACGAACGGAAGCGGATAGTATTCTGTACAAACGGCTTCATCCACAAGTTATCATCATGGGAGATTTTAATGACTATCCGACTAATAAATCTATTCAGGAAGTACTGGAAGCGGAAGCACCATCCCCTACCTTATCTCCATTGAAACTCTATCATCTACTCGCTCGAAAAGCCAAATCCAAAGATTTCGGTTCTTATAAATATCGAGGCGAATGGGGATTGCTCGACCACTTGATTGTATCCGGTGCTTTGTTGAATCAATCCGGTAAGTTCTTCACCAGTGAGGAAAAAGCAAATGTCTGCCTGCTCCACTTTTTACTAATTGAGGATAAGAAATACGGTGGTAGAGAGCCTTTCCGCACTTATAAGGGGATGAAGTATCAAGGCGGCATCAGCGACCATTTGCCTATTTACACTGATTTCGAACTGATTTTATATTAACTGGAACTAAAAATAATTTAAATTAGGACATTTATCTGATATCTCATATACATAAATCACTCCAACATATAAGACAAAAGAAAAGAGCAAGCGTCATCCAACTCTTGCAAATGAGACTTCTGTTCTATAGCAATAGCACATTTCTTACAAAAATCATCAAGTAATCTTTCTGTCTGCTCATCGGTGACGACAATTTTAGCGGGATATACATTAGCAGAACACAGGATATTAGCAAATTCAGTCAACATATTTTCCGGTTTCTGTCCAAATTCCTCCATTCCAGTTACAGGAAGTAGCATTTCACTATTTTCATCAACACACAACAGAATAGTAGGAAAATAAGGAACTTCATTTGTTTCCGATTGAACGGATGCGGGAAGATGGACGAGACGACATTGAAGTATATCCAATTTTCTTAAGCCTTTTACTTTACGCACCAGAACGTCATTGTCAAAAATCGGCATAGGATAAACGTCTTGGCAGAAAGCCGGCAACTTCGTTAAACTCCATTCGTAAGTCCCATCAGACTGTGGAACAAGATACGGCACTGTCTTTCCTCCCTCCAGAGTTGGATATTTACCTGACACATCAAAACCCAACTCTCCAAAACTATGGGTCTTCATCATCTTCGACACATCAAGCGAAGCTGATAAAGCCTCGGTTATCGCTTGCGCATCCTGTTCGCTTGTGATACCCCACGGCATTTTGTAAGGGCTATAGCGAACAAAATCAGGCCATCCATTGGAACGACGAATCTTCAACCCATGTGATTCAGCATAAGCCTTGATGATTTCTTTACTATGAGACATGATACCGCTGGCATTCGCAAAGTCACAATTGATGCAATTAAAAGTCACTATCACTTCATGGGCAGCCATAACATCCAAATCTCCCATCTCAATTGTTTTCAGATAAGTAGAAAAGCCGGAATCCCCGATATATAGGGCGAGAGCATTATGCTCGCCCGCATTACCCATAACGCAGCAGTAACCTATCTCACCTGTAGAAAGACGAACCGCAAAAACATCAGAATCTGTGAGTTCCTTCCACAAATTCGTTTCTCTGTAGCGAAAAGCTACTGAAAGCATAGAGTCATTTAATATCATATTTTATCATTTTGTATTTTTCTATGAAGTTCATAATTCAACTTTTGTCATGCGATGGAAATTTCCTCCCAGTCTTCTACTGTCCGTGTGACGGATGAGAAGTTCACTCCGATACAAACCACCTTTCGCTTGTCTGCCAGATAAGGCTTGGCGTAGCCGGTCTTCTCTATTTGTTCCAAAGCTTCCTGTGCCGTTCCGTCCATTTTGAATTCAAAGATATAGACGTAATCTTCCATTTCCAGCGTACAGTCCACCCGTCCGTAACTTTGGCGGTCTTCACAATGGATAGCAGTGCAATATACACCCATCAGTCGAAGCAATAGATAAAAAGTGTATTGAAAATGCTTTTCTGTAATATCTATATCTTTCAACGAACCGTGTGAGTCATAGGGAATACTTGCCAAAAAAGAGGTGAGCGAACGGCGGAACGCATTTGTATCCCCCTGGTCAAGATCCATTACGGCATCTGTTATCCAACTCGTCACTTCCTTACTCTTCGGTTTCATATAGTTGGCTGCTAATACAGACAAGAATCCTTTTCGTACCTCATTATTCGGGAAGTCGAGCAGATAAGTTCCCATTCTTTTATTATATTCCTTGATAGTAAGGTATCCACTTTGAAAAATCATAGGTAGGGGTTGTTCTACATCTGCCTTATAATCCACAAACATGGTCGGATCGTAAAATTTTCCTGTTAATTCATTCATCTGTTCACTGCTGTGTTGTAGCAAACGCACCAGATAGGTCGGAGTACCGGTAGCAAACCAATAGTCGCGGATTTCATTCATATCAAAAGTATTGAGTAAGCTGAACGGGTTATAAATGTCTGCCATATTCGTACTGAAATGATAGCCATCATACTGTCGTTTCAACCAATCCCTCATTTCTTCCACCGTACATTCATATTTAGTTGCCAACCGCGATATAGGTTCTTCGAAATATTTCTCCAATTCTTCCTGAGTAATTCCGCATAGTGATTCATAGCGTTCATCCATGCTAATGTCTTTTGGTTGGTTGAAACCGCTGAACACACTTACTTGCGAGAATTTCGTAACTCCCGTCAACAGTACGAATTTCAGATATTCGTCAGCTCCCTTAAAAGTGGAATAAAAAGATTTCAGAATTTCCCTGTGATGGTCTTCGAGCAGTAGTTTCTCTCCTACATGATTGCAGGTGTAAGTTCCGGTATCCAACACATCGAGAATAGGTTTATCATATTCATCAATCAATACAACGGCACGCTGTCCTGTCTGTTCATAGGCACGACGCAGTAATTCCTTGAATCGGTCACTTGTGGTAGTATAGTTCAGATTCTTACCATAGATATCTTCCCAATTGCCCAAATACCCTTCGATGGTTGCTTCGAGCACTCCCGGCTGGGTATATGGCCCACCGTTAAAGTCTATGCGGAAAATAGGATATTGTAACCAGTCTTTTTCAAGGTCGGCGATTGCCAATCCGTCAAAAAGCTCTTTCCGTCCTTGAAAATAACAAGCAAGTGTACTCACCAACAGGCTCTTCCCAAAACGACGGGGACGACTCAAGAAATAAATTGAACCCATTTGTACAAGATTGTAAACCAAGGCAGTCTTGTCTATGTACACGAAACCGTCTTTACGAATGCGGTCAAAGCTCTGTATTCCAATAGGGTATTTCATCTTTTTATCGGCTTTTTATAAATCAATAGACGAAGATACGCGAAAGCGGACATAAATGCAAACAAATTCGGATATTATCAAACGAATTTCGAACTACTACTCAACATTTAGTCCGAATACTGATAAACCTTCAAATCAAACTTAGGAACCATTGCCAGCAAATGGTCGAAGATGTCCGACTGGATGCGTTCGTATTCTTTCCACACTTTGTTTCGGGAGAAGAAGTAAACTTGAATAGGGACTCCATACATCGTGGCTTCTTTTTGGCTGATAATCAAGTCCAAATCCTGATTCACCACAGGCAGGCTGCATAGATAGCGTTCAATATATACTCTGTAAACTTGGGAATTAGTAGGCACTACGCCTTCTTCAGGCTGATAATCCGCCATCAAAGGAATTTCCTTCCGGTAGCGGTCAAGCATTTCGGGCGTACAGAATTGGAGTGTAGTCAAGTCCAGGGTTATATTCTTCATTACCCTTCGTCCTCCTGATTGCACCATTCCCCGCCAGTTCTGAAAAGGACTGCTGACCAAGGTATAAGGGGGAACAGTAGAAATCGTATTATCGAAATTCTGAATCTTGACTGTATTCAGAGTAATTTCCTGCACTGTGCCATTGGCAGCACCGGAAGGAAGCGTAATCCAGTCGCCCGGACGAACCATATCATTGGCGGAAAGCTGGATACCCGCCACAAATCCTAGTATGGAATCCTTGAATACCAGCATCAGGATGGCAGCCGAAGCACCTAATCCCGCAAACAAACTGGCTGGGGATTTATTCACGATAATGGCAATGATAATGATTCCGCCGATAAAAAACAGAAGAACCTGCAACACTTGAATGAACCCTTTCATCGGGCGGTTCTTCATCGACTCCTTCCCATCGTAGATATCCATTATCATCAATAGAATTCCATTAACAGCCAACAACAGAGAAAAAATGATATAAATGGCACAAGCTTTCTGGGAAATAAGCAACAAATCTTTACCACGAACAAAAGCTATCGGCAACAAATAATAGACAAGGAAAGCCGGAATCGTATGAATCAGGTTATGAAACACTTTACGTTTCATCAGCAACGTATTCCACTGATGTGGTTTCCGACGGGTGTACTGCCTCATCCCGCCTATGAGAATCGCCTGGCAGAGATAATTTAGACCGATGGCAATTGCTATCATCAGAATAGCAATAATAGTCTCATCAAAACGGTCGGCAACTGTCGGGTCTATCCCCCAATCTATCAGGATTTTGTTCATCCATTTTCCTAAATCTACTACGAGCATAACTTCTGTTTTTTTATTAATAACAGCAAAAGATTCATTTGGTTTAGAAAAAAAGACCGGCGGCTGATTCACAAGAAATCAAGACCGCCAGTCTTCACTGCTACTCTCTAAGCATATCTTTCAACGATGGCAACTCTATTAAGGAGCAACCGTCACTCCTATTTCATTCATTTCCACTTTTGCGGTTGTTGCCGTAGGTGTAGTAGCTTCCAACTTAATATAACGCGCCTGTACTTTCTGACCAAAAGCGACGGTCTGCGGCAACGGGTTGTGCATGATATTGCTGAACTCGCCATTGGCAGGAACTTCCTTCCAGTCCTTTCCGTCCATGCTCACAAAGAATTTATAACGGAATGCCATTGTCGGTTTTGCTTCCGCTTTCGAAGGAGCATAAGTAAAGCTGGCTAATGTCACCGATTTGCCCAAGTCAATCGTCAATGGAGAATCAGCGACTTTTTTCCAGCCTGCACGAGGCAGATTATTCCAATCTTCACCCTGAACCACTTCCTGCAAAGGAGCTGCATAATAAGCAGCCACTTGGTTGATATGAGCAGTCAGACGACATTCGTCAATCTTTACCCGTAGCTGACTGGCTTTCACTGTCGGGAAACGTAGCATACGTTTATATCCGATTGTCGTACCCTTGCCTACTTCTTTCCAGCCATTATCAGTCAAAGCTTCTACAACGAAAGACTCCACTCTCTGTCCTTTTGTGATATCTTCCTGAAGCATCACTAAGTTAATTTCCGAGCCCGGTTTCAAAGAATAAACGGCTTCACTACCCGAAGTGGCATTCCAGTAGTTTCTTCCTTTCTTCACCCGATTGTCGGCAAATATCTGTTGACGGTAAGCTGCAAATTCTTTCAGACGGTTCACGTCCGCTTCATGAATCAAGCCTTTGCGGTCGGGCGGTATATTCAATAAAAGCACGGAGTTATATCCTACCGACTGGAAATAAATATCCGATAAATGTTTCAGGGACTTCACTTTCGCGTCTTCTTCCGCATGGTAGAACCATCCCGGACGGATAGACACATCCACTTCCGAAGGATACCAAAACAGTTCCGTAGCTTTCTCCAACATCTTGCGGCTTCCTAAATCTTCCGCTTTGCTGAATACACCCAGGCGTTTGTTGTTTTCTGTCGAGCGGGCATAAATTCCCGGAGTCAGCACCGTTGCATTCCATTCCGTTTCGCGCCCCAGTCCTTTTTCGTTTCCTACCCAACGGACATCGTCACCCATAATCGCCATTACTGCTTTCGGTTGCAGGCGTTGGATGGTTTTATAGAAAGCATCCCAGTCATAGACCTGTTTCTTTCCGTTCGGGCCTTCCCCATTCGCTCCGTCGAACCATACTTCGTGCACTTCACCGTAATTGGTAAGCAGTTCCGTCAATTGACGGATAAAAAATTCATTGTAACGGGGAGAGTCTCCATAACATTCCGCATTGCGATCCCACGGAGAAAGGTAGACGCCGAATTTCATATCATATTTGTCGCAGGCTTTCCGAAGTTCTTTGACTACGTCACCCTGTCCGTTCTTCCAGGGGGAAGAAGCTACGGAATGCCTAGTAGTGGCTGTCGGCCAAAGGCAGAAGCCGTCGTGATGCTTTGCGGTCAGAAGTACCATTTTAAAGCCGGCATCCTTGAGAGTTCTTACCCATTGTTCGGCATCCAGCTCGGTCGGGTTAAAGATAGCGGGGTTTTCTTTTCCATCTCCCCATTCACGTCCGGTAAAGGTATTGATACCGAAATGAAGGAAAGCTGTTAATTCCATTTGTTGCCAAGCATATTGTTGAGGAGTGGGTACAAGGCGCGCAGCCATATCTACTTTCTGTTCGAGAGTGGCATTTTGAGGAAATTCAAGATGCTTCACATAATAGTTTTCTTTCTTTTGAGCCTGTACACTTAATGTTATGGCAGAGGATAATAAGAAGGCGGTCAGTAGTTTGTTCATGATATAATATTTAATTAATGCTGATAGCACAAAGATAACATAAAGATGTGAATTTCACTACTCCAACAGAATATTTCTGACAATATTCAAAGAAACCGTGAAACCCACACCCCAATTATATAATCTAATAACCTATCGTTTCTAAACTCATTTTATCGGATAAAGGGTAAATCCAAAGCCCTGTTTCTTCACTGGAACCAAATATTGCGGCAACACACCGGGACCGCAGGTAGCAGTTCCCACACCTGCCTGCTCTGCGTCGAGATGTACTGTGTACATTCCATCACGCTCCAGGTCATTGATATGCCGTGCTTTTTCCAATAATACATCCGAGAAAGGAATCATACTAAACTGGAAAGTACGGTTTGATTCAACAAAGATACCTTCACCGGAGTGATTCGTGAACTTCGCCCAACGTACATCAGTACGGTTGCCCGTAGACTGGGGAACGACATAATAGTGGAACATACGTTCGGGAGTTGTCCGGTACAGTCCGATTCTGCCGGATTGGTCACGGTCGGCATATGTTTCATTGTCGCCACGTCCCAAATAGGAAACTTGGTCGTAAGTGTCAGCTACGCGGAAGGTTAATCCCAAGCGAGCCATTGATTTCACGATTGCAGTATCCGGTTCAAAAGTAGTGTTCACTTTCAATGCACCGTTCCTGTCCAGTGCGTAGATAAAATCAGCCGTACCAACTTTCTGTCCTTTCGCATTGAGAACTTCTACACGGGCAGTTGTCGAGTTCTTACCCTCTTTCAGTGAAACGACTTTTTGGGTTATATTATCCAGCCCCGCTTTGCGCCACAGACGCACGCCGTTCTTGTCACGGTTATCATTATCTGTAGCCGGACGGAAAAGGCTCAATGTCACTGGGGTAGAAAGCAGCTCTCTGCCATCCAGACTTAAAGAAGCCAAGGCTCCCGTTTGTTTATCAACGGTAAAGGTAGTCTCACCTGCTTTTTGAGGACGATGAGCCGTGGAGTTCTTATATCCGGGAAGTATAAACTGGTCATAAGCCACTTCCCAGTCTTTGGCTATCATCGGAGAATCTTCCTTACGCGTCCAACTCACATTCAGATAAGCTTCCCGATCCTTCTTCGAAAGAAGCACATTGCCCAACTGTATGTCTATTGTGCCGTGTGGCTCACAATCCAATACATTTGTACCTTCCGCCAGTCTTTCTCCACTATCTGTCGTTACATTCCAATGGAATATATATTCATTCAGGTTGGAGAAATCGTACCAGTTCTTGATACGAAGTTTCATGTTCTGCCGGTCAAGCAACGTAGTCTTGATGTTCTGATAAACTTTCTTCACTTCAAGCAGATGCGGATGCGGCTCACGGTCGGCACCAACCAAGCCGTTACAGCAGAAGTTACCGAAACTCGGTATCCCTTCCGGCCCGTAGTCACCGCCATAAGTCCAGTACCATTTTCCGTTCTCGTCTATTTCGCGGAATGACTGGTCTACCCAGTCCCACACGCTACCACCTTGCGCCATCGGTTCGTTTTCGAAGACGTCCCAGTATTCTTTCAGTCCGCCGCAACTGTTGCCCATTGCATGCAGGTATTCACAAAGGATGAAAGGACGGTAGATGTCTTTCTTCGCTACATACGCCTTTATTTCATCCACACTGCGGTACATACGACAGTAAATGTCTGTATTGTAATTCAGTTCGGCACGTTCGTACTGTACGGGGCGGGTCTTTTCTACTGATTTCAACCAGTCGTAGGTACGTTCGAAATTGATGCCGTTGCCGGCTTCGTTTCCAAGCGACCAGATAACAATTGCCGGATGATTCTTGGAACGTTCGTACATACGGTGTGTACGATCCATGTGGGCTGTCAGCCAAGTGCTGTCTTTGGCAAGGGAAGCGGAGCCGTAACCCATGCCGTGAGATTCGATGTTTGCTTCGTCAATCATGTACAGCCCATAGCGGTCGCAAAGCTGATACCAGTAAGGATGGGTGGGATAATGTGAGTTTCGGACAAGGTTGATGTTATGCTGTTTCATCAGTTTGATGTCCAGTTCCATAAGTTCCTTGCTTACTGTACGTCCGAGTTGTGAGTGTTCGTGGCGGTTGGTTCCCTTTACCAGTACCGGAACGCCGTTGATGCAGAAACGTCCGTCCTTGATCTCCGAAGTGCGGAAACCGACTTCGCATCCGGTCAGTTCGGTGACGTTACCTTGGGCGTCTTTCAGTTCGAGTAGCAATGTATAAAGATTAGGATGTTCTGCGTTCCAAGCTTTCACGTTCGGAATCTTCTTTTCATCAAATGCGATGAAGTTGCTCAATCCACGGGATTTAATCTGAACAGCATCCTGCAAGACAGCTTTACCCGAATCGTCTTTCAATGTGTATGCAATGGAACTGGCGGTAGCGGAAGAGCCTTCCACAGTTACTTCCAATCCGAAGATACCATCCTTATATTTTTCCTTATCTAAAGAAGCGTTCAGTTTATAGTCAGCAATGTACTGTTTGGGAGTACTATATAAGTAAACATCCCGTTCGATACCGCTCAAGCGCCACATATCCTGACATTCCAGATATGCGCCCGAACTCCAACGGTACACTTCCAAGGCCACTACATTTTCTCCGTCATTCAGGACATCCGTGATATCCCATTCGGCATTTGTTTTCGAGCCTTGGTTGTATCCGAGCAGTTTCCCGTTCACCCATACATAATAGAAAGAGATTACACCTTCGCAGCACAGTACCACCCTACGGCCTTTCCAGTCGGCAGGCACTTTGAACGTGCGACGATAAGAACCGACTTCATTCTCCGCATGAGGAACCAGTGGCGGATTCTTTTTGAAGTTGAACATTTTGTCATCAAATTCATATGTCTCGTTGACATAGATAGCTGTGCCATAACCCTGACGTTCCCAGTTGCCGGGAACGTTAATGTCCGCCCAACCACCGGTATAATAGGAAGGCTGATAGAAGTTTTTCGGACGGTTATCGGGATTCTTCACCCAATGGAATTTCCACTTTCCGTTCAGGCTCATATAAAATGGAGACTGCTCGTATCCACCCGTCTTTTCAATATCGGAAGCATCGGCGTAAGGCCATACGTAGGTATGAGGGGCAAGTTTGTTCAGCCCTACCGCATACTGGCTTTGCCATTCGGGCAACGGTTGCTTCTGCGCAGAGGCCAGAGTAGCAGCCAGTCCTGCCAATAGAAGTAAAAAAGTTTGTTTCTTAAAGCTAATATTCATAAGCATGTCATCATAATTAGTTTATATAAGATTGTTTTGCAAAAGCACTTAATTGTCGTTCTTAACAACTTGATTACTATTCTATAATCACCTCATCAAAATAAACCCTCGCTTCCTGACCGGGGCGGACGTGACTGTCGGGGCATATCCCCGCTCCTTTCGCCGTCACCCGGACATAACGGGCAGATACTCCGCCCATATCCATCGAGTAGTCATTCCTGAAAGTTCCTTCCTTATATATTTCTTCCAAAGAGAAATTCAGTTCCCCTACGGCACGGTATGTCTTGTTGTCATCTGAAACTTCCACACGAATCATTTTCGGTTTGTGCGCTCCCATTCCATAATTCGTAATGCAGCCAATGGCAAATTTATTCAATTTCTCCTTACCCAGCAAATCTATCGTGAAAGATATGGAATCATTCCGGTTCCAGTTACACCATTCAAAATCAGTATATTTCAGGCTACCCCTCAATCCATTGACTAATAACATTTCGTTCTTCCTATTGCCAAGCAAGGGTTTTGCCGTAGCTTTGTTCCATGTAAGTTGCAGTTCCAAGGTTTCTCCCATTTGCTTGCCGTTCATAAAGGTAGCGGCTTTCACCATTTGCGTCTTCGTCACACGGATAGGGCCGTCGTAACGATGAGAAGACATAGCCGGATCACTTCCGTTCAGTGTATAGTGAATTTCCACGTCCGGACGGAGACATTCCAGATTCACATCCAAATGTCCGTCCACCGGTGTCACTGTCTGCTGTATGTTATACATTGAACGGGCATAGACAATTCCTTTTTCCGCAATATGCGCGTTGTATGCGTCCATCCGTTTCAAGAATCCGGACCAGTCTTTCGTACCTGCGGGTGTCCATGCCACTTCCGCCAAAGCTGCCAAACGGGGGAACAAGAGATAATCCACGTCTTCCGGCTTATTGCAGAACTCTGTCCACATACAAGCCTGTATGCCCATCAGCAACGATTCATATTCCGGTTTCCAGTCCTTCTGTACAGGTTCGTAATCAAAGACATCTTTCAGGGTATTGTTGCCGAAATAAGTGACCGGTTCAAACCATTGCGGTCCCTGATAACGGATCAGGTACATGATACGTGCAGGAGTCATGATAAAACGATGTCCTTTTTCGGCAGCTTTCAGAGCAGCCGTTCCCATTCCCTGCCAACCGAGGATAATGGACTCTTCGGGAAGAAAAGAACTGTTTGTCAACTCATCCCAGCCAATCACTTCACGACCTTTCTTACGCAGATAATCACTGATTCGTTTCATGAAGTAACCCTGCAAATCCTCTTCATCGGCCAAACGCTGCTTTTTCATCCGTTTCTGGCAAAGCGGGCACTTCTCCCAGTTCGTCTTCCGGGCTTCATCTCCACCTACGTGAATATAGCGGGAAGGGAAAAGCGTCAGAATTTCGTCAAAAACATCTTGCAGGAAGGTAAATACGCTATCGTTTCCCGCACAATAGATTATCTCGGCATTACGTCCTCCCAGTCCGGGAAGTACACCGATAAAGTCTTTCACAACCGGACAGGCAAATTGGGGATAGGCGGCCAAAGCAGAGTTGCTGTGTGCCGGTACATCTATTTCCGGAATTACTTCAATCTGTCTGTCGGCGGCATAGGCCACAATTTCCCGGATCTCTTCCTGTGTGTAGAAACCGCCTATCGGAGTGGGTTCTCCCCGTTCCGGATTGCGACGTGAGTGGAAAGGTACATCGGTATGATCCACTCTCCACGCCCCTACTTCCGTCAAACGGGGATATTTCTTTATTTCAATCCGCCAGCCGTTATCGTCCGTCAGATGAAAATGAAGTTTGTTTATCTTCAGCATCGCCATGCAGTCGATGATTCGCAGTACGTTCTCTTTGGGGATAAAACAACGTACAGGATCCAACAGTAATCCGCGGAAACCGAAACGGGGTTCATCCTGAATGGTCATTGCAGGAACGTTCCAAGCGACATTCCGCATCGGTTGTTCCGATTCTATGGCGGCAGGAAGAAGTTGGCGGACAGATTGCAGGGCATAGAAAAATCCCTTTGTATCCGAAGCCTTAATGAGTATCTGTTCCGGTGCAATCTCCAACAGATACGCTTCGGTTTTTAAAGAAGAATCGGTCACGAAACGGACTTGCCCTTCTTTGCTACCGACATTCAGTGCGGGGGTTATTCCGGCGGCACGGGTAAACAGGTCGATAAAATTGCGGACAATCACGGCTTGTTCCTGATTTTCCACCACAAACACCGTTCGGGCAGAAAAGGTAAAGTTGCCACTACCCGGCACAATCTGTGTCGGGCGTGGAACTATCGAAATCAAAGGGGATGTTAAGTTATCTGCCTGCAGTAACGCTGTCAGTGGCGAAAGCAGTATGAGAATGATTAAGATGTATCTTTTCATGGTGTATGTACATTGGTATTATTCCTTGTCTCTCTCCGGTGAGAAGCGGACTGGGTCATTGTATTGCTCCTGAAGTTTCAGCATTTCTTCTTTCAGTTCTTTCACTACCGGTTCGTATTCAGGCTGCCCATAGAGGTTGTGCATTTCCGACGGGTCTGCCTGCAGGTCGTAGAGTTCCCACCAGTTGATGTCATTATAGAAATGAATCAGTTTATAGCGGTCTGTACGTACACCGTAATGGCGTTTTACCATGTGTTCCGCGGGATATTCGTAGAAATGATAGTAGAGGGCTTTCCGCCAGTCTTCCGGCTGTTCGCCTTTCAACAAAGGGACAAGGGATACACCTTGAATATCGGAAGGTATTTCTGCTCCCGCCAGTTCGAGGAAAGTGGGCGCATAGTCGATGTTCTGTACCATTTCGGTGATGTCTCCCCTGCGGTCGAATCCTTTCGGCAGACGCATGATAAGCGGAGTGCGCATGGATTCTTCGTACATGAAGCGTTTGTCGAACCAACCGTGTTCGCCCATGTAGAATCCTTGGTCGGAAGTATAGACAACGAGCGTGTTATCAAGTAATCCCTTCTCTTTCAGGTAGTCAAGTACACGGCCTACATTGTCGTCCAGTGATTTCACGGTCTTCATATAGTCGCGCATGTAACGCTGGAATTTCCAGTTGGCCAGTTCCTTGCCTTGCAGGTTCTGTTTATAGAAATCGTCTATTATCGGAGTGTAGAATTTGTCCCATGCGGCACGTTGTGCTTCATCCATGCGACCGATATATTTCTCATACAAGGATTTCAGACGGGACTTTTTATCGGGACGAAGCATTTTGAGGTCATAAATCATGTCCATGTCCTTTACGATGCTCATCTCTTGTGCGGCAGCGGCAGGACGTCCTTCGTAATCGTCAAAGAAATTGTCCGGAAGCGGGAAGGTTTTATCTTCGTACAAAGCCAGATTGCAAGTATCCGCCAGCCAGTTACGGTGAATTGCCTTGTGGTGAATCAAAAGGCAGAACGGTTTCTCCGGATTGCGTTTATTTTCTATCCAGTCGATAGCATCATCGGTGATAAGGTTCGTGATGTATCCATGTTTTTGGATAGTGTCATTGTCCTGTGTGATGAAATCCGGATTGTAGTAGTCGCCTTGTCCAGGGACAATTTGCCAGTAATCAAAACCGGAAGGCAAGCTCTCGAGATGCCATTTGCCCACCAATGCGGTCTGGTAACCGACTTTCTGCAACAGTTTCGGGAAAGTCTGTTGAGAACTGTCGAATACGCAGGTGGTATTATCATAGAATTTATTGGCACAGCTATGTTTTCCTGTTATCATGCAGGCTCGGCTGGGACCGCTTAAAGAATTGGCTACAAAACTCTGAGTAAAACGTACACCGTCGGCAGCAATGCGGTCGAGATTGGGTGTTTCCATGTAGCGTGTGTCGTAACAGCTCATCATTTGAGCCGTGTGATCGTCTGTCATAATGTAGACGATATTCAAAGGTTTCTGCTCCGCAGGCTTTTGCTTGTTTGAACAGGAAGCAAGGGAAGCTACGGCAGCTACTCCTGCCAAAGGAAAGAATAAGTTTGATTGCAGTTTTTCCATAAAACAATTTTATATTGGATAGTAGCAGCAAAGATAGGGAATGGAAGGCAAAATCGGCTTCCACAAATTACCAATTAATTTCCAAAAATCTCCATTTTTGCATAACTCTTGAATAAAATACTTCAAAAAAATAAAAGTCAGGCTGTATTAAATAAGTTGCTATCTAATACAGCCTTCAGTTATAAAATCATTTACCTATTTACAAATCTGTTGAATGTTCAATCAACTACTTATAAAAAAGCTATAATAAATTCTATTCGGCAGGAATTGCTTTTATCTTATCAGCAACAGCACTCCACTTAGTTTGGTAAGAGATGACTTTGTCTGCTGCTACATAAATAGCTTCAAAAGCTGTACAGCCATAGAACCAATTCTCATTATAGTTTTTAGAAGTCAAATCTCCAGGGATTGTGATGCTTTTTAAAACCCTACAATTAGCAAATGCACGATCGAAGATATTTACGACATCTTGAGGAAGAATAATCGTTTCTATAGAAGTGTTTTCTCCTGATTTTTCAAGATTAACAACACCATTTTCAACAACAGCATTCACTAAGAACCCATTAGCTGAAATCTGCCCATTATACCACAATCCTGATAAATCAATATTCTTCACACTGGTTGTTTTTTTAAGAGGCTCAGCTATAGTAGTAAGAAACACATTAGCACTGCCTGGATTCTGTTCTTTTGTTCCTGTAACTTTAACTCTCGTTACACCATCAGGTATCACGATTACCTCATTCTTTGTATATGTTATCTCATACCATTGATCACTCAGAGTAGCAGCCTTAAATGTAACAGTTTTCATTACAGTCTGAGTCTGTCCATCCGAAATAAGGAAAGTTATTGTAGTCTCTCCTGAAGAAGGATAAACAACTCTTAATGCAGAGTTAGTCACCTCAATTGTCCAATCACTAGATATTACATCTAATACTTTTATAATATAACTATCCGGAAGGTCTAATTTATAGATTTGCTCTCCCGCATTTTCTTGACTATATTCATCAAGTAGAATATTACTAAGATTCAGGTATTTAGGTACATCTATAGTTTTTCCACCATTCAAAGTTATAGTAACAACATTGCCCGATTCAGCAACTCCCGTCACAGGATGAGTAATAGGTCCAGGTACTGTCACCTCATTATCGCCAATAGTCAGTTTTGTAGAACCATCTGCATTTACTTCTATTTTAATATCATCTCCACCATTAACATATACAGTCTTACCGTCAACAATCAAAGCTTCACCATCTAAAGTCCAGTACCATTTACCAGTACCTTCTTCCTCTGCCACACCAATAATATTTTCGCCAGTACCACTTACTTCCTTATCATCATTATAATATAATGTAATAGGGGCTGCATGAAGGAAAGAGATTTTATATCCTTCTTTTCCATCCTTGGTCACCTTCTCTACATTAGTTATATAATCAGTAGCAGTTAGTATCCCTTGCAAAGAGTTTAATTGTTCAACCACAGTTTTTTGCCATTTCTCCAAAGCGGAAATTCTTTCTTCCTGCCCGTTAACAGCATCCCACAGTTCTCCATCGTCATAATTACAACTACCCATTAAAGTTGCTGCAAATACTGCACATAAAATCGTCTTGATCTTCATATTATTATTTTATTTAAAAAGGTTTATTATTCTGTTTATTAGTAAAGAATGACATCATCTCTCCATGGCATGCCATGATCAGAATATGTATCATCAATGTAGAAACGTACCCAGTCGATCTCCATACGGGGAATCAGTGCATTAGGATTACTTTTCAACATATTCCTAGCCGTTAGATAGCTCATTTCCATAGATGGATAATTAGGCTCAGCTTTGTGTAAGAACATCATAGTTAGAATATAATACAGTCCTTCTTTATTCACTTCATCTGTAAATGGCCATCTGGAGCCTGCTGATTCAACTTCTGCTTTCGTTACTACTATCGTTGTAGCTCCATTAACACCCATGCGAACTGTCGTATTGTCTACCCATTCTACCCAATAGATATGAAAATCACCGATTGTTCCAGCAATCTCCGTTACAGCTTTAGTAGGAGCATATTTGTTTTGCTGATTAGGTGTAGCACCACCGAAATGGAAGGTTTGTTCAACGCCTGTCCTATAGCTAGGAGTACCATGTTTTGTATTATTCTCCATCACATCTATTTCTCCAAAGTCCGGCCAATTATTCCATTGACCATCACCACCTACCTGTTCATTACCTTGCAACCAAATGCCCGGTAACATACCACTCCAATCAGCACCACGAATACGAGCACGAGTCTCAATACGCATCCCCGGATAAATACGAACGTTGGCAGTAGGCCATGTAGGACTAAGCGGGTTTCCTCTCTGGAATTTACAGGAATAGAAAGCAGAAGTCCCAAACTTAAAAGTCTTACCGGTATTTGCCGATATGGCTTGTTCTTTTAATGAGATCATTCTCAGATATCCTTCGTCCGTTATCCATGAATATTTGGCATTATCTACGGCACCGACTGTTTCTACCGCTCCTGTATTCTGATCAGCAAGCCCTGCCGGATGCTCTTTACTAGTATATGTCTTATCATTGCTTACTTTCTCAACAAGACATCCGGCAATTTTATGGAACTCATATGCCCGGAAAAATTTCCATTTTCCTTCCGGAAGCACCTTGCCACTGTTCGGATGCGGGTCACCCTCTTTCATCACCATATAATTAGTTTGTCCCCATTTTTTCACATTAGCTTCATTGTTCGGAGAAACATACAGCATATCAGCATCCTCATACAGCCAACGCTCATCCCTCAACTGAGTATCCATATTCTTATGAATATCAATCTTTCTGATAACTAATCTTGTATCAACCAAAGGATAGCGGCTCAGAGCGGGAACTGTAGCAAATTCCAAAGTAAGATCTTCATCTTCGGTCGTTTTCACATCTTTCTTCATAGTAACAGGAGCACTTTCAACCGAATTCTTTCCGGCTGGAATAACCAATTCTTCCGGTAGATTTTCGTAGCGTTCTTCTTCCCCATTTTTAGCTTTAACAGTAATTGTCAGAGGATCTTTTAATATTGAATTAACAGAAGCCACCAATACGAATGTCTGTCCTTCTTTCACCTGTTTATCCACATTATTCTTCAAACTCACTTTAGAATAATGATAATCGCTCACAGTAATAATCTGTAAAGCACCTGCCATTTTATATCCACGTGCAAAAGCTGATATTTCTACAGAGTGTTCCTTATTAAGCCCTTCTTTCTTGACTGGAATCTGAATGGTCTTGCTCGTCTCACCTTGCTGCAATGTCACAACAGAAGGGAAACCATCAAACAATAACCGGTCTACGGCTCCTTTATCAGTCGCAGCACTTAGTTTGATATTAAGGTCTTCGTTCATTGCTTTCTTTCCTTCTGCTGTGCCTGTCACATCAAAAGTGATTTCGAGCGTCTCCCCCATCACCAAATCAGTACTGTTAAGTGTCATTTTCAGAGGTACAGGTTCTGCCAATGCACTTACTTTATCATCGTCAGAACATCCTGATACACCAACAAATATCAGTAAGAGTACCCATAAATATGTCCATTCTAAAATCTTTTTCATATACTATATTTTTATAGAATCTATAATAATCTTTATTTCCAACCCGGATTCTGCGTCATCTGCTTGTTCAACTCCAATTCACTCGGCGGAATAGGCAACAGATAATCTCTCTTAGGATTGAACTGGTAACCGTTCGGCAACATCTCCTGCAAAGGATCCATCCATTTGTTCCCATCCGTCAATACAGTGGCTAACGCCTCTTGTTGTTCTTCAGTGAACGACTTATAAAGAATTCCATCATGTCCCAGATATGCTCCTCTGCCCCGTTTGCCTACAATCACTTTTGCACCATTCCAACGCATCAAGTCGTCCAACCGATAGCCCTGCAAAGCCAACTCTACACGACGTTCACGACGAATTTCCTGCATATTAGGCGTTAAGGCATAACCATAATCTGTAAAATTAGGATCGATGACCGACGGTTTTACATACGTCACGCCGGCACGTTCACGCAGTGGTTTTAACGTTTTTTTCAGTACTTCATCATTACACTTCCCTAATTCTTCGGCAGCTTCGGCATAACATAACAATGCGTCAGCATACCTCATAATGACTAATCCCGTTTCACTATTACCTTCCACATACGTAGTATCTACTCCTAAACGGATATGATATCCCGTCACATTTTTCGAATTGCCGGATCCCACCAGGAAAGGAGCCAAAATATCCTTGTCCTTACCTTCTCCCCTTTCTGCCACATACATCGGACGAGAGCCCTTAACTGTTGATTTAAATTTAGTTCCTGTATTCATAACCGTTTCGAGCAAACGTTGATCCCTGCCTTCAAACGTCTTATTGAAATTTTTAAATTTCTCTTCATTGGGGTTAATCGGCGTACCGTCAGCATACAAATATGTATTCACTAATTCACCAGCAACACCGGCCGGCCCGTCCTGGTCAACAATTCCTCCACCCAGCAGACTAGGTAAAGCATGGAATATACCATCAGCAACAGAGTATTTTTTCCAAAATAAGACTTCAGGTGTCTTTGAATAATCGTTCTGATTGAATAAATGAGCGTAAGGATCACCCGTATTTACTGCTTTCTCATCTGTCTCCATCGTATTCAACTCTATACCTTGCCCCAGAAGCAAATCTCCCCATCTCAACACTTCACCAAAGAAATATTCTGATTGCTCAACGGCAGCTGCAAACTCATCGTTCTTATGATATTTCTCCCACGTTCCTTCATACAAAGCTACTTGCATGGCAAGCAACATAGCAGCCTCTCTAGATATACGTAAACCGCTATACTTACTTCTATCGAACAATAATCCTTGAGCTATATCCAAATCATTTAATATAAACTTAGCTACTTCTCCACGATCTTTTTGCGGAATTTGCAAACCTGCTATTGTAGCATGTTCATCCCAAAATCCGTCCATGATAGGAATATTTCCAAAATTCTTCAGTTGTTGGAAATGCCAGTAAGCTCTCAGAAAATAAGCTTCACCTTTCAAGGATTTTATTTCTGCTGTCTCCATTTCTTCCGGTACTAGATAATAGTGGAAGAAATAGTTCACACTACGCAGATTCTTATAGCCAGTTTCCCATGTTTCGCTACTAGAGAATAACGTACTTTCACCATTCAGACGCTTATCGTAGATTTCAGAAAGAATATTATCACTGTTCTTCTCTTCTCCACGTACCCCCATCCCAAATTTCGTTAAGGACGGAAGTGCCGTATAAAGACCATTTATATATCCCCGCACTTGTGCTTCACCTGATAAGAAAGATGCATTATTAGGGACAGTAAGCGGTTCGCGGTCCAAAAAATCGGAACACGAAGAAACAATCGTTCCTATACTCGCCAATAATACTATATATAAATAAGATATTTTCATGTTTCTCTGTTATTAATTAAAAGGTAAAATCAATACCGAATACAAAGTTTCTGTTCATAGGATATACCTTACCATTACCGTTTTCATTGGCAGCAGAGGTCATTCCCGGTGCCGTAGCAGAACTACCACCTGCCCATGTATTCACCTGATTCAGTGTTTCGGGATCGAAAGATTTTGGCAGTTTGCTAATAGTAAACAAGTTATCACATGTAAAATACACTCTCAAGTTTTCCAACTTCATAGCTTTCAAAAGTTTCTTATCGAATGTATAAGACACCATTAAGTTTTTCATACGCATATAAGCGGCATTAACCAAATAGCGTGTCGTATTATATCCCACATTAGCATCATAATCTGTTGTTTTAGGTTCTGTCAGACGGGGCAGATATGCATTAGGATTCTGCGGACTAAAATAATCCAAATGTTCTTTAAAGAAGTTCTTTCCACCAAAAAGGTAAGTACTTCCGGCCAATGTAAAATCACGTTTGCCAACTCCCTGTAACAGAGTGGAGACAGAGAATCCCTTATAACCAACATTCAAGTTAATACCAAATGAATACTTTGGCGTAGCATTACCAATTATCTTCAAGTCGCCATGATCATTCAAAGTGCCTTTTCCCGGATCTATCTTGCCATCACGATTCGTATCCACATATTTCAAATCACCTACTTGCCAAAGATTGTCACTCTTAAAGAAAGACAGGTCCTTACTATTTAAATATGCATCTATTTCCTGATTAGTCATAAACAAGTCGTCTGCCACATATCCCCAAATCTCACCTATATCCATGCCTTCGTAATAACCTTTATTACGGTCCAAACCTGTATGGTTGTTATAAATAATACCTTCAGGATTATTATACTTTGTAATAACAGCCTTATAATTGAATAAGTTAAAACCTACTCCATAACTGAAACCACATTTCAACTTATCTTGCCAATTGATTGAGAACTCCCAGCCACGGTTGCGTAAGGTAGCATTGTTAATCTTCGCACGATCATCCGGCACAATACCACTGACAGCTGGAATAGCTTCAGCAGGACCAATCATATCTTTCGTTGTACGTTGGTAAACATCAAACGTTACAGATAAACGATCGTTCAGCAACATTAAATCTAAACCTAAGTTGGCATTATCTACTTTCTCCCACGTGATATACGGGCTAATCATTTTCGGAGTTAATGAAATAGTACCTCTGTCAATCCCATTATTTCCACCAGGAAGCAACCATGCATTGACATTATTCGGATCAAGGGTCATCATACCTAGATAATCATACAGTCCGGCACCATTTTGGTTGCCCAGGCGTCCGTAAGACACACGCACCTTTAACTGTGATACAGGCAATTGCAAATTGGTGAAATAATCAGTACGCGCTATATCATAACCAGCAGAAAAAGAGGGAAAGAATCCCCAGCGGTTTCCCGGTGCAAAACGGGATGAACCGTCATAACGACCACTGAACTCAAGAAAATAAATATTTTTATAGTTCCAGTTCATACGAGTATAAAATCCCATGGTAGCCCAATGGGTACGAGCTTCACCAGCATATAGTTTCCCATCAGCATTCTCGAATGAATAAGTATCTTCACTCAACATTCCATCTTTATAGATGAAATCATTGGAGTTTTCCTGCAACTCCATCTGATAACCCGCCATTACTTTAAAATAATGATCGCCCCACTGGTTGACATAAGACGTTGACACGCTGGGAGATAAATAGTAATTAAAGGTATTACCCCGTGTCAATGAACCGGTATTCGTATTCTGCCATCTCATACCCGGATATTGATAGCCTTGGCGAATTCCGGATTTCTCTGTAATTTGTCCGTTGGGTTGCATAAAACTAGGCGTCCTCAATTCAAAGCTATTATTTTCAACATCCAAACGAGCTTTCATTTCTCCCATTATATCCCAACCTTTCAACGGTGTTACTATAGCTGAAAAAGACATAGCATCCGAAATACGGTTCTGATTATAATTTGCTTTCTTCATATAGAGCAATTCATTCCAATCAGGAGTTGAGTATTCCACTTGTTCTACAGGTAATTGGGTTACACGAGTTGGTGCTTGATTAGCTATCGTACCATAAAAGATAGTCTGATTAGGCATCGGACGATTAATGATATTTAATGTCAAATTGTTATTAAAATTAAATTTCAACCAATCAGTTGCCGTTACTGTAAACTTAGTATTTACATTATATTTTTTCAAATCATCCTGAACTTGATCCATCAAACCTTCCTGATAGGTATATCCCAATCCTACATAATAGGTAGCTTTTTCCGAACCACCTTGAACACTAAGATTGTGTGAATGGCGGATAGCATGGTCTTTAAAATAATAGTCAAACCAATCAGTATTACCATACTGATTTTCAGAAGCGGCAGCCCATCCGTCACCAGCTTGATTAGGAGCAATACCCGGAAATTCTACCGAATAAGGATTATTCATAAATCCTATTATCTTATCAATAGTAGCATCCGAAACCATTTGCTTACGCCCCATATTCTCTTCACGCTGATTGATGTATCTCGCCCATTCCAAAGAATTCATCATTTGCGGCATATTGATAGGAGAACTGAAACCAACTGTCCCCCGATAAGTGACGCGTGTTTTCTCTTTTTTACCACTTTTAGTAGTCACCAATACTACACCATAAGCAGCACGAGCACCATACACAGCAGAAGCGGAAGCATCTTTCAATACACTGATGCTTTCAATATCAGCGGGATTTACATTTTGCATACTTTGCTCCACACCATCTACCAATACATAAGGTTCACCACCATTAATAGAGCCAATACCACGAATACTAAACTTGATTTCCGCACCGGTTTCACCACCGACACCACCTTCAGCAGCATCCGAGGCAAAGTTCAAACCGGCGACATTACCTTGTAATGCGCTGGTCACATCTGTTACCGGACGATTAACAATAGCATCGGATTTTACTGTAGCCACAGCAGCCGTAATTGTATTACGTTTCTGCTTGTCCATACCTACTACAACCACTTCGTCAAGGACTTTCGTATCTTCTTTCATTACGAAACGATTACCTTCGAGTTTGGTCACTTTTACTGTTAGAGGAGAAAAACCAACATAAGAAATGGTTAAGACATCACCAACTTTACCTTTGACAGAAAAATTTCCATCAATATCAGTCAGAGTACCTTCCTGTGTTCCCTTAACCATGACTGTGCCGCCGATAATGGTTTCACCCTTATCGTCCACCACTTGCCCTTTAATCATCTGTTGTTGTGCAAATGCTCCTAAAGGGAATAGTAAGAGGAGCAGCAGAAGAACAACAAAGCCGCTTTGTTTTTTCATAAGCTTCTTTCTTTTCATAATATTACATTTAATAATAAAGACTTTATTTATTAGCTAACAAAAATAAATCTCAAAACACTCTAAGTCTGAAAAAGTATATAAGACTTTTTGCTGAATAACTATTTCGGTTACAAAAATAGGCAAGGCACAAAAATAGAATGTTCCAAAATCGCTAATTTATATCCAAATTTGTCTAAAATCGTCCATTTCATTGATATTATCTAAAATAATAACAGAAATAAATATTTCTAGAAAGACATATAATCAATATTGAACATTAGCCAGACACATTATCTGTAATTTTGCATCATAAACTTTAAATCAGGCAAAAATGAAAAAGAAACACATTTCCACATTATTAATTAATCTAATAATACTTCTTTCTGCTTGCCAACCTTATCCAAAGGAAGTAGAACAAGCCTTGGCACTTGCAGGTGACAATAAACAGGAGTTAATCAAAGTTCTAGAACATTATAGAAACAAAGATAAGTTAAAGTTTAATGCAGCTTGCTTCCTAATAAGCAACATGCCTTATCATAAAAGTAAAAATCAACTAAAACTACCCATTGCATATTTCTCACATTTCAAAAAAGTCGACTCTATTTGTATGATCGACTCAAATGCTATCAATAATGACTCTTTAAAACATATTATTGGACAGGAATTCGATTCAATTCCTTCTCCCACATCTATCGAATTTCAATGTAAAAATGACTTAGAATTACTTTCAGCCAATTTTCTAATAGATAACATAGAAATAGCCTTTGACGAATGGAATCATTCACCATTATTAAAACAACTTTCATTTGATGAGTTTAAAGAATGGATACTTCCTTATCGGACTGTTGATGAATCTTTAGTAGATAATAAGCGTTTATTGAGATCTATTATCAAAGATAAGCTCACAAAAAACGGAATGAATAATATTCATCATCCTATTGATTGTTATCAAAAATATGTTCGATTACAAAGAGCAATGCACACATATATTGCCTCCACTCATCATGTGGGAACATTTGACCCTTTTATTCCTGCTTTCAAAATGGATTGTCATAATCTGGCTGCAAGAACTTGCAATTATTTTCGTGCTAGTGGTATTCCTGTTGTATATGAATTTACACCTCAATGGCCTGACAAAAACAGCAGACACTATTGGTGTGCTTCTCCTGATTCCAACCACATTCTCCAACCATATACTCCACCATATAACAACCTACGAGAAGACTGGGATTTAAGTCTGAAGTATGTAGGAAAAGTATATCAAAAAACATTTTCTGCAATGAAAAACACCCCTTATTTCCTTAAAAGTCCAAATGAGCCAATACCTTCCTATTTCGATATAGCAACTATAAAAGACGTTACAGAGCGTTACCATACTTGTACAACACTAATATTGCCCTTTAATGAAAACACATCTAATAATATTGCTTATCTATCCTTTTTTAATACAGAAAAAGAGCTGACTCCAGTTGCATGGGGAGAAATCAACAAAAATAAGCATACAGTGACTTTTTATCAAGTCCCTATTAATATAGTATTCTTTCCATCATATCTATCAGAAGAAGGCATTGAATATTTCTACAAACCATTAATACTAAATAAAGATAGTATTTCAGGAGAAATCATTCAAAAAGATATTGAATGTAGCAAATCCCAAAAAGTAAACATGCATCTTTTACGTAAATACCCATCTAAAAACATATTAGCAGAATACAGAAGAAACTTACAAGAAGCCTGCTTGTTAGGTTCTGACAATTGGGACGGTCTCTATGATACACTACTAATCATCAAAAATATTCCAAAGCCTTATTGGCAAGAATATAAACTAAATAAAACTGGGAAATATCGCTACTACCGTTTTACTACCCTGAAAAACTTACCAATGGATATAGCCGAAATTGAGTTTTTAGGTAGAAAAGATACAAAACATATATTTATGTCTCCCACTCCCCTCCCTATTTTCTCAAAAATAGATTCAAATGTAGAGACAAATGAATTTCAAAAAGTAATAGGAATTCCAATAAAGACTGGGCCATTATATGAAAATTTCTTTGATGGAAATCCAGAAACATTTGCACGCTGGAAACGTCTCGGTATAGACTTTCAGTCACCTATATGTATTACTCAAATAAGATTACTTCCACGAACTGCTATAAATATCATAGAACCAAAATGCAATTACCAATTGCTCTATTTTAAAAATAACCAATGGATAAAACACAAAAATATTACTTCTGAATATAATTATCTAGATATAGATTCTATTCCAGCCAATACCATTTACTGGTTAAGAAATTTAGATAAAGGCAAAGAGGAATTACCTTTCTTTTATAAAAATTGTAAACAAATATTCATCAATCAATACATATAATTATAAACTAAATGGCTAGTACATCTATATATAAAAATACGTTATCAATAATTAGTGGAATAATACTAATAAACTTGGTCATAAACTTGTGTTTAGATATTCCTGATTCTTCACGATTATCTAGTATTTTCACAGTTTCGCTCACAGGAGTTTTCATAGGTATATGTTTGCCTTTATTACATAACAAAACAAGCATACAATTTACTATTATTGATATATTTATTATTATCACTATACTAGGATATTTCAATTACCATGTTAAATCTTTTAATTTATGGACAATGGGGGATATTGCACTACTCCTTATTTATGGAACTATTAGATTAGCAGGAAGATTCAATTATGGGATTCTCATTATTTTTGTATCAATAAGCGTACTTATCCTAACTATTACTGGTTATTTACAATATGCAAAATTACTCCCGGTACATAACGCCCACTTCGAAATAACCGGTCCATATTGTAATCCTGCTATTTATGCAGGAATGATTAGCCTATTATCAAGTATTCTTTTCACTTGTAGTATGCATCCTGGTTTTCGTCAACGCTACAAACCATTATTTTTATTCATAAGAATTGTACTCCTTTGTTGTCTGCCATTATTTATCATTGTTGCTTCACGCGCAGCATGGATAGCTCTTTTTGCCGCACTAATCCACCCTTTTTATGTATTTTATTTAAGTAAAAAGGAGATTAAAAAAGAAATTCATCAATATTGTACACATCTAATTTCTCAAATTATCATTCTTCTATTTATCACGACGTCTATTTATGGACTTTATCAATTGAAACCAGACTCTGTTGCAGGGAGAATACTCATATGGAAAATAACTACACAAATGATACAAGATAGACCACTCACTGGCTTTGGCGCTGAAGGTTTTACTAAATATTATATGTATTATCAGGCAGACTACTTAAAAACTAAAGGAACACCACAAGATAAATATTTAGCCAGTAATAATCATTTAGTATATAACGAACCATTACGTTTAATTGTAGAATATGGTCTAGTCGGTTTATTAATATATTTATGTTTTATATATATAGTAATAATTATTCCTACTAGAAAGGATATAGTAACCCTATCCTCACAATCAGTTTTAATAGTCTTCATTGTTTGGGGATTATTTGCATACCCTAATCATGTATTCCAAATGCAGACAATTGCTATTTTAGCTTTAGCATGTTTGTCTCATCGTTTCGGGAAAACTTTTTTTATCCCCTCTTTACCTCGCAAGATCATTCTTAGTCTTTTTTTTATAGTAAGCATTGGAGTAGGAACAATGTGTATAAGAAAACACTCTGATTACCAAAAACTCCATCAAATAATTAATGAAAACTCTCAAATTAAATGGAATAAAAATACTAAAGATTTAATTCTACTTGAAAAATCAATGCAGATGGAAAATATTTTCTGGATGTATTACTGCAACATAGTTTATAAAACAGGAACAGATTCTGCTTTATTAGAAAAAATAAAAAAATGCGAGCTACTTTATCCAACCCCAGAAATATATATTATAAAAGGAGACATATTATTATCCAATAAAAAATATAGAGAAGCAGAAAACGCTTATTTATTAGCCCATTATATGGTTCCCTCTAAACAGCGTGCTCGCAGTAAGCTAGCAATACTCTATCGAACAATGGGAAGAGAAGAAGAGGCTAAGCGAATAGCTAATGAGATTCTAACAGAAAAAGTCAAAGTATATGGATTCGAAACATATGAGATACACAAGAATTTAAAAATGCTCTTTGAGAATAAAATAAATTATTAATTAAAAAAATAAACGTATGAAAAACTACAAATGGAGAAAGCAAATTTGCTTTTTAGGAATATCAACATTCTGTTGCTTAATAGTCTATTCTTGCCTAAAGGATGAAACACCGCTAAATAATAATTCGACAGAAACTGTTGTATTAGATGATAACCAACAGTTAACTATTTCCGAAGCTAAGACATGGTATGATGCAAATTATTCGTCTATAACTACTATCCAATTATCAAATTACCCCGATGAAATTCTAATAAAGCCTAAATGGACAGAAGCCAAAGAAAGCCGAAAAGGAGATTATGAGATTGTAGAAACCACATTACTATCGAAAAAAAGCGTTGTTTTTATGGATTTAGAAACTCAGGAAAAATTCAATCCAAATAAAAATGCAAAGAAAATAAGGAATATTGCTCGATTAGTAATAAGGAAAAATCTAAAGAATAATAAAACAGATGGTTTTATTATGAATATAAGAGGCTCATATGATTACTTAATGAAAACAAAACGATTAGGTAAAAACACATTTCTCCAATGTGAGGAAAACTTTGACGGGGATATCTATTTTTATAATATTGGAAAAGAATTTAGAAATGGATATAGATATAAAAATGGGAAAATAACAAGTACTATTTCTCCTGTAATAGATGAGAATATAGAAGCCAATATAACAACTCGAAACACAGGAGAAGACTGCCATTATGAAAAAGTTCTAGTTCATATAGGTGAGAAATGTGAAGATTTTGTTTGGGGCGACGAAGAGTTAGGACAATCTTTCCCTATTTGTGAACCCACATATTCATATGAGTATATGTGGGTGTGTAATGATACAGTCCCTCCCACTATTCTTGATCCAGATCCTAATCTAGACCCATCAAATCCACAACCACCTTCAAGTACAACACATCCAGCTTGTAAAAAAGCTGATATAATGGATAGTGATAATATATTCAGAACCCGGGTTTATGATTTATTCCACAAGATTTACGACTACACTCTAAACCCTACATATTCATGGACAGAAGATGGATGGATAAAAGATACAAATGAAAATATAATCTCGCCCCAAACAAGAAATAGTAACAACGTAATATATAGTAGTAATCAGCTTAATAACAGATTATTAACAGAATGTTATCATACGCAATTAAGTCCAGGCCTTGGTTCACTCACATATGAGGAATTAGAAGAATTATCAACATTATATTTAAATAAAAAAATTGATATTGATAACTTTACATACGGAATAATATCCAGTAATGGATGTTTTAGTTTTATGATAACTCACCAAAGTAATTTCCACGAATTTGCACAAAAAATAAAGTCTAAAAAATTATATGAATACTCCGATTTTGAGCTTATGGTCACAAAATGTCCTGATGAAGCCGTTTTGGGATATTTTATTAAATTTCTTCGAGATACAAACTCTGGATTAAGCATACTCTATGCAAAGAGGCAAAATGAATCTTTAGGAGCTTTCAAATTAATAACAAATGATGGCAATAAGGTAATAACTGCACGATGTCAATATATTGGTACCGTCGATTACTAAAACTACATTCCTAGCTTTTAACTTTTCTATTTACAATCAAAACATCTACATAAATAACAAACCGCAAGAGCACTTCTCAAAGAAAGCATATAAATTAGAGATGTAAGCACTGTCCACTATTTTGTGTAAATAGAAAACTCCAGGATTCAAGTTTTATACTTGAATCCTGTTTTCAAATATAGTAATAAATTCAGATCAGTGACGATACTTCATATGCTTTCTATATCAGAGGATTAAAGGCCCATGTACCTGATAGTCAAATCAATGAATATTTCATCCTCTCTTATTTTTCGAGCAGTCCATAAGCAGCAAGTAAATTCATAAATATGAGAAACCATCCTAATCTTTGCGAATATATAGCCTTTTATAGTAAGCGGATTCTCTTTCAATACCTCTAAATAAATAAGAATAATGTTCTATTTTTCAGATTAAAGAAGAAAACAAAACTACTGAAAAAGGTAAACTAGAATTAAAAGCATCCATATCATCACATATATATGCATATTAATGACACAATACAGTATATATTTCCAAAGAATATGCGCTTTCTTTAAAGAAACAGACAACTTTCCTCGGTGAGAAAGGAAGTGTTCCTCGGTGTGGAACACTTTGTTGCTCACCGGGGAACCTCTTCCTGCTCACCGGCCAAGCTATAACAGCTCTCCGAAAAGAGCATTTGAGCACTAGTTTATCCCAGATATGAGAAAATTCCAAAACAACCATATGAATACACATCCCTATAGAATAGAAGCAAATTGATGCAAATATAAAAGTTCAGCATACTTTCTAATTCCACAAACAGGATATCACAGGCACTTCGGATTTACATCATCCCAAATTCCGGACGTTTTTCCTTTCACTATGAACAAGCGATTGATATATAAAAATCTACAAGGAGAAAATATACATTTTTTCAGGTCAGCACATTTTTAATCTGATTCACTTCAACAGCCGTATTCTTTCAAAGTCTGCATCAGCTTCGCCCCATTAATCGGTTTCACCAGATAATCATCGCAACCCACTTTCAGAGCCGCCACCCGGTCTGCGTCAAAAGCATGAGCAGTCAAGGCGATAATAGGAATCTGAGTATTGAACTTACGAATCTCGGCAGTCGCAGTACGTCCGTCCATGACCGGCATCTTCATATCCATCAGCACAAGGTCTACCGGTTGAGTCCGGACAATTTCAACAGCTTTCTGCCCATTCGGAGCATGCAATAACTGATACCGGTTTTTCAAGATAGAAGATACGAGGAAAAAGTTACTCTGAATATCTTCCACTACAAGCACCTTCTTCTTAAGTTTCACAGTATCTTCGGAAACAAGAGAAAGCCCTTTCTCCTTCTCCATGCCCTTTCCACGATTCTGTCGGGAAGATTCCGCTCCACCGGCAGCCGATTCAAACCGACAAGGCAAAACCGCCCAGAAGAAAGAACCTTTTTCATATTCAGACTCGAATCCTATTTCTCCCCCACAAGCCTCAACGATAGCTTTACAAATGGACAGTCCCAGTCCGGTTCCCTGTGCAAATTCATCCAGTTTCTCAAAACGGTGGAATACCTTATCTTTTTTATCTTCGGGTATGCCGATACCTGTATCCCGGACATACAAACGAATATTACCGTCTATTTTCTCATACCCCATTTCAATAATCCCCTTGACGGTATATTTGATAGCGTTAGTTACAAAATTCATGAGAATCTGCGCCAAGCGGTTCTTATCCAGACGGACGATACAAGTTTCATAAGGATTCATGGCTAGCAGACGGACTTGAGGATTAGTGACACGTTGTTGCATGACAGCAGTCAATTCATTAAAATAGACAGTCAAATCAAACTCTTCGTACTTCAACTCTACCGAGCCGGCTTCTATTTTCGAAAGATCCAGAATATCATTAATCAGTTTCAGAAGCAATTCGTTATTAGCATTAATGATTTGGACGTACTCTTCTTTTTCTTCATCGTCGTCTGTCACCATCAACAAGTCAGAGAAACCGACGATAGCGTTTAACGGCGTACGGATTTCGTGACTCATATTCGCCAGAAAAGCGGATTTCAATTTATCGGATTGCTCGGCACGGCTTCTTGCCTTTTCAAGTTCGCCTATCATGTGCTGCCGTTCGGTAACATCATCCACACGGATTACGACACCGTCAATATCCCCCTGTTCGTTGAATATAGGAGTAGCAAATACTTCGATGACGTGCTTATTATCGAGATTGAATAATATGGATTCTACCTGACCGGATTGACGTGCACGCTGCATTACACAGTTCTCACAAGGAGTATTACGATTATGCGCTGTCATGTAGCAAAGTTCTCCGGTCTTATAAGCTTCATAAGAAAGGCTCTTGCTGCAAAGTGAGATGTTTTCCCATTGTACTATATAATCGTTCGCGATATATGCCAGACCTGAATTAATATTATTCAATACCAACTCATTCTGACGGTTCAACCGGATCATCCTTTGTTCGCTTTCAAGAAGTTCCTTTTTCGAGCGCACAGCCTCTTCATAAAGGTTATCATATTTATCTTGCCACAAAACACGTTCGGTGACATCCTGCGTTATCACCAGATAATTCGTAATTTCAGCCCTCTCATTGTGTACGAAGGAAACAGTAAACTCAAAGAATTTGATACCGGACAAGGTGGTAGGAAAAAGACGGCGCAAAGTATCAAAATTGTATTTCGCCACAAAACGTACAGTTTCTCCTTTCCTGATCTGTTCCTTGATTTCATCGGAGAAACTTGTATAGTCAAATAAATTATGCCCCAGAATGTCTTTTTTGTCTTTTATCCCCATAGATCTCAACCGTGAGTAATTGACATCTATCATAAGACCATCCTTATCGTATAATTCCAGACCTACAGACAAGTCATTAAAGATATTATGCAATAAATCATCAGTTATCTCATTCACCAAAGCCCGGGAATATTCTTTTTCCATGTAGCAAAATTTGTGTAATATTACAATCTTGTTTGTTTCAACCGGGTAAAGTTACATAAATCTTTTGTTACATAATAATAAAAGGGGCAAATAGCCCCTTTAGGTGTCTCTATATAGAACTTCGGTACATAAAATCTTCCGCTTCGGACAATGTCTCCGGTTTGCCAATATCTATTAATCGCAAATTCCCAGTCAAGCAACCGGAGTAGTTTACCTGCTGGCATGTGGCAAGATAAAAATCCATTATGGAAAATTTGCCTTCCCAACGCGGCGTATCCATCCATTGAAAAATAGCGGGAGAAAGTACATGGATACCGCTGAATGCATATTCCTGATAAAGGGACTGATTATACAGGAAGCCTTCCGGCTTCACCTGTCCCGTATCTTTATTAATCCACCCGCAAAGTCTCTTGTCCGTATCAAAAAGGAGATAACGGGAAGTTTTGCGCCGACTGGCAAGCAAAGTGGCCGCCCCTCCATCTTGCAGGTGATAATCATAGAGCTTTTTCAAATCAATGTCCGAAAGAATATCTACATTATGAACCAGAAAAGGTTCATCTGAGTTTTCAAAAAAAGTGCGGGCTTTCTTTACTCCGCCCCCTGTGTCGAGCAGCAGGTCACGTTCATCGGAGATATGTATAGTAAGCCCGAAATTATCATTCGTTTTCAGAAAATCAAGTATTTGCTCGCCGAAGTGATGGATGTTAATCACTATTTCCATAAAGCCGGATGCTTTCAGTTTGAGGATAACATGTTCCAACATCGGCCGTCCGGCTACGGGGACAAGAGCCTTGGGCATGGTGTCGGTCAACGGTTTCAGGCGGCTGCCCAAACCGGCAGCGAATATCATAGCTTTCATACCTCTTCTACACAGTTGTTGCTTCAAACGTACGTTCTATATTCTGTTCACGGTGCACCAGTTCCACTTTCACTCCGAATTTCCGGTTCAGACGTTCCGCCAGATGCTGGGCTGAATAAACGGAACGATGTTGTCCGCCGGTACAACCGAAGCAGACAGACAGGTTACTGAATCCCCGTTCCACGTACCGTTTCACGGAAGCGTCGACCAAAGCATATACATGGTCGAGGAAATGAAGTATCTCCCCGTCTTCTTCGAGAAAAGTGATTACAGGTTCGTCCAATCCGGTAAAAGGCTTATATCGTTCATATTTTCCGGGATTATTCACGGCACGACAATCGAATACATAACCGCCCCCATTGCCTGTCGGATCGTCGGGAATGCCTTTCTTATAAGCAAAACTCATTACTTTGACGGTCAGTTCACGCTTTTTCAAATCATCTGTGAATTGCTTTAATCCGGTCAGTTCACGCAGAACTTTGCAGAGATACGGATATTCCGGATAATCTTCCTTCAGCAGTCCGCGCAAATTTGCGATGGCATAAGGGACACTTTGGATAAAATGAGGTTTCTTCTCGAAATAACCACGGAATCCGTAAGCACCGAGTACCTGCAAGGTACGAAAAAGAACGAAATGACGGAGCTGGCTATAGAAATAAGGCTCGTCAATCGGCTGATATTTACGAAGGACTTCTATGTATTCCTGTAATAGTTCCTTACGAAGGCTGTCGGGATATTTCGCCTTTGCCTGCCACAAGAAAGAGGCAATATCATAATAAAACGGGCCTTTACGTCCGCCCTGAAAGTCAATAAACCAAGGCTGCCCGTCCTTTATCATCACATTGCGGCTCTGAAAATCACGATACATAAATGTAGCGGAAGAACTGCGGAGCAGGACATCACTCATTTTCTGGAAATCATCTTCCAGTTTGTCTTCCTGAAACTCCATTCCGGTAGCTTTAAGAAAACAGTATTTAAAGTAATTCAAATCCCAGAGAATGGAACGCTGGTTGAACTCCGGCTGGGGATGGCAACGGGAAAAATCGAACCCGTCGGCTCCGGCAAACTGGATGGCGGGAAGCAGACGAATCGTCTTGCGAAGCAACTCTTTTTCTTCTTCTGAGAATACACTGGTGGCACGCCCTTTTTCAATGGCATGGAATAATAAGGTATCGCCCAAATCTTCTTGCAGGTAACAGGCCTTGTCATCCGACACGATATGGACTTCGGGAACAGGCAGACCGCCTTTGCGGAAATGAGCTGCCATATAGAGAAAAGCTTCATTCTCGTCAATGGAAGTTCCATACACTCCGATCAATGTCTGTACGCCTGTCAGCCGGAAATAGCGGCGGTTGGAGCCGGAAGACGGTAGTTCTGTTATATTCTCTGCGGGGACGCCCGTATATGCCTGATAAAGTTTCTGTAGTTCTCCGGTAATCATAGTCTCGTATATTTTCGGGCAAAGATAGGGATAATAACTAAAAAATAAGGGGTCTGATTCAAGTAATATTCATCCGAATACACTATCTTTGTTTCAGTTAAACTGACCTGATTCCATGAAAAAAAGAATTCTGATACTTCTATGTACTGCATTTATCATACAGCTTGCCGGCATTCTCCCCCTTCAAGCCGGACACTATTACTATAAGCAAATCTCCCTGAAAGACGGATTGCCTTCCACGGTGAGGTGTATCCTGACGGACGAACAAGGCTTCGTATGGATAGGAACACGCTCCGGTCTGGGACGATACGACGGACATGAACTTAAGAAATACGTTCATCAGGCTGATAACCCTCACTCCATTCCTCATAACCTAATCTATCAGATGATAGAAGACGAACAGAATAACATATGGATTCTGACGGATAAGGGAGTGGCACGCTATCAGCGGCAGAGTGATGATTTTTTCATACCGGTAAATGAAACAGGAAATAACATCATCGTTTATTCCGTTTGCCTGACTAAAGGCGGAGTCTTGTTCGGCTCGAAAAACAAGATATTTTTCTATAACTACCAGGATGCCTCTTTCCGTCTCCTGCAATCATTCGACCTGGTGTCCAATTACAATGTCACCCTGCTGAGCCTTTGGGACGAACATACACTGCTCTGTTGCAGTCGGTGGCAAGGCCTGCTCCTGCTCGACCTGAAGACCGGAAAATGCAGCCGTCCGCCTTTCGATTGCGGAAAGGAAATCATGAATGTGCTCATAGACTCACAAAAAAGGATATGGGTAGCTCCTTACAACGGGGGATTGAATTGCCTGACCCGTGACGGCAAATTACTGGGCACTTACACTACCCGCAATTCATCCCTGAGCAACAACGTCGTATTAAGCCTTGCCGAACGGGAAGGGCAAATATGGATTGGAACAGACGGGGGCGGCATCAATATCCTCGACCCGGAAACTGGACAATTTTCTCTTTTGGAACATATCCCCGGAAGGGATAATTATTCACTTCCCGCCAATTCTATCTTATGTCTTTACAACGACCGGAACAATAATATATGGGCAGGCAGCATCCGCAACGGACTAATCAGCATACGGGAAGTTTCCATGAAAACTTATAAGGACGTATTGCCCGGCAATGACCGCGGACTAAGCAACGCTACCGTCCTGAGTCTTTTTCAGGAATCAGAAAGCCGGATATGGATAGGCACGGACGGAGGCGGTATAAACAGTTTCAATCCGCTTACGGAGAAATTCACTCATTACCCTTCGACTTGGGAAGATAAGGTGGCGTCTATCTGCGCGTTTACTCCCGGCAAATTATTGATTTCCCTTTTCTCGCAGGGAGTATTCATTTTCAATCCGGCAACCGGAGAAAAACAACCTTTCACCATTGTCGATGCTGAAACAAACGCTCGTCTCTGCAACCGGGGAAAAGCCGTGAATTTATTACAAAACACACCGCATAGTATCCTATTTCTAGGGGAGCATATTTATAAGTACAACCTGAAAGAGCAAACTTTCAGCACCGCTACAGAACAGGAAGGACAGGATATCATCGGTGCTCTCCTGCCAATCGGCAATTATCAGGAGCATACTTATCTGAGCGACACAAAGCATATTTATGAACTGGATAACCGTACAAACCGGCTGAAAGCCCTGTACTCTTGTCAGAAAGACACGATTATCAATTCTGTTTCACGGGACGAAGAGGGCAATTTTTGGATTGGAAACAATTACGGATTGGTGCATTACAGCCCCAGTACAAAGACAAAGACTCCGATACCGACTTCCCTGTTCGGCGAAATCACCCTGATAGTATGTGACCAGCAGGGAAAAGTATGGATAGGAGCCGACAGTATGTTATTCGCCTGGTTGATTAAGGAAAAGAAGTTTGTCCTGTTCGGAGAATCCGACGGCGTCATCCTAAACGAATACCTTTCCAAGCCCCAGCTATTGAGCATGCAGGGAGAGGTATATATGGGCGGGGTAAAAGGTCTGCTGCATATCAACAGCAACCTTCCTTTAACGACATCCGAACTTCCCCAACTCCAGTTGTCGGATGTCATTATCAACGGAGAGTCCGTCAATAATGAGTTAAGCGGTAATCCGAAAGGAATCTCCGCACCCTGGAACAGTAATATTACTATCCGGGTGATGTCAAAAGAGGAAGATATCTTCCGCCAAAAAGTATATAAATACCAGATAGAAGGGCTGAACGACCAGCAAATCGAATCTTACAATCCCGAACTGGCTATACGCTCACTGCCACCGGGGAGTTATAAAATCATGGCTTCCTGCACCGCGAAGGACGGTAGTTGGATTCCCAATCAGGAAGTACTTGAACTGACGATTCTTCCACCGTGGTATCGCACGTGGTGGTTCATCCTGAGCTGCGCGATTTTCGCTGCCGCCGTTATCATAGAAACGTTCCGAAGGACATTGAAACGTAAAGAAGAAAAATTAAAGTGGGCAATGAAGGAACATGAGCAACAGGTGTATGAGGAAAAAGTACGCTTCCTCATTAACATCAGCCATGAGCTTCGTACTCCATTGACACTGATACACGCTCCGCTCAACAGGATATTGAAATCATTATCTTCCGACGACAATCATTATCTTCCGTTGAAAGCTATTTACAGACAGTCGCAACGCATGAAGAATCTCATAAACATGGTACTTGACGTACGCAAGATGGAAGTCGGAGAAAGTAAAATGCAGATACAGCCTCATCCACTCAACCAATGGATTGAGCACGTATCACAGGACTTCATCAATGAGGGTGAAGCCAAGAATGTACGAATCCGCTATACACTCGACCCACGGATTGAAACTGTCAGCTTCGATAAGGACAAGTGTGAGACTATTTTAAGCAACCTGCTTATTAATGCCCTGAAACATAGTCCCGAAAATACGGAAATTACAATTACCTCAGAGTTACTTCCCAAAGCCGGCAGAGTACGTATCTCCATTATCGACCAGGGAAACGGATTACAGCAGGTAGATATCCGGAAACTCTTTACCCGCTTCTATCAGGGAACGGGAGAGCAAAGCGGAACGGGAATCGGGCTGTCTTATTCAAAGATTCTTGTTGAACTGCACGGCGGTTCTATCGGCGCCCGTAATAATCAGGAAACCGGTGCTACTTTCTTCTTCGAACTGCCATTGAAACAAGGTATTGAAGAAATCATCTGCCAACCCAAAGCATACCTGAATGAACTGATTAGTGACGACAAAAATGAACATATACCGAACGAGAGTAATTTCGACACCACCCCTTATACTATTTTAGTCGTGGATGACAATCCCGACCTGACAGATTTCCTGAAGAAATCGCTGGGAGAATATTTCAAACGCATAGTAATCGCTTCGGACGGTGTGGAAGCGCTGCAACTTATTAAGAATCATGCTCCGGATATCATTGTCAGTGACGTGATGATGCCGCGAATGAACGGATACGAACTTTGTAAGAACATGAAGGAAGATATTACCATCAGCCATATTCCTATCATTCTGCTGACGGCAAGAGATGATAGACAAAGCCAGTTGAGCGGTTACAAGAATGGAGCGGACGGCTATCTGACAAAGCCTTTCGAAATAGAGATGCTGATGGAAATCATCCGTAACCGGTTAAAGAACCGGGAGTCTACCAAGAAAAGGTACCTGAACGCAGGATTAATCCCCGCAGCGGAAGAAAGTACGTTCAGTCAGGCAGACGAAACATTCCTGTTGAAACTGAATCAGATCATTCAGGAGAATCTGGACAGCAGTAGTTTAGATGTCACTTTTATCTGTAAAGAGATAGGAATGAGCCGGGCTTCGCTTTATAACAAGCTGAAAGCGCTGACTGATATGGGAGCCAATGATTATATCAATAAATTCCGGATGGAAAAAGCGATTACGTTAATCACGGGTACGGAAATGTCATTCACGGAAATCGCGGAGAAAGTGGGATTTACGACTTCGCGCTATTTCAGTACGGCTTTCAAGCAATATACAGGAGAAACACCGACACAGTACAAGGAAAAACGGAAACAGGAAAAAAAGAGCGAATAACAGCTTTTACTACTAAAAAAGATAAAGAAAAACGGTGAACACTACGCAGTCATAACCTGCCTGATGTCCACCGTTTATCACATATAATCGCATCTCACTTACATTCAGCCATTCACTTTCTTGTAGTCCTCCAGGAATTTCTTCAATCCCGAATCCGTCAACGGATGATTGAGCAATCCCTTGATAGCACTCAACGGACAAGTAGCCACGTCTGCTCCTACTTCCACACATTCGATGATATGTTTCGTGTTACGGATAGAGGCAGCCAATACTTGAGTCTTGTAATCGTACGTACGATACATACGTACAATATCGCCGACCAGTCCTACCCCATCTTCGCAAATATCATCCAAGCGTCCCACAAAAGGTGAAACATAAGTAGATCCGGCTTTAGCGGCCAATAATGCCTGCCCTACGGAAAAGACCAATGTACAGTTTGTACGAATCCCTTTCTCCGTGAAATGCTTGATAGCTTTGATACCATCGGCAATACAAGGCACTTTCACCACGATATGCGGGTCGAGCGCGGCAAGTTCCTCGCCTTCGCGAATCATACCCTCATAATCGGTCGCTATCACTTCGGCACTCACGTCGCCATTGACAATCTTGCATATCTTGACATAATGTTCACGCTGGTTTTGCGTACCCTTGATACCTTCTTTCGCCATCAGCGAAGGATTGGTTGTCACTCCGTCAAGTACTCCGAGGTCATATGCCTCTTGAATCTGCTCCAAATTGGCCGTGTCAATAAAAAACTTCATACTTCTAATTTTTAATGGTTAACTATCTAATAGTCAAAGATAAGAATTAATTTCCATTCTTCCGGGATTAAGCAATTGTTATTTCCGGGTCAAGATATACATCCTGAATGGTATTCAATAATTCCACACCTTCATTCATCGGTTTTTGGAATGCTTTACGTCCGCTAATCAATCCCATACCTCCGGCACGCTTATTGACTACGGCAGTAATGACAGCATCACGCAAGTCAGATTCTCCATGAGATTCTCCGCCGGAGTTAATCAATCCTACACGCCCCATATAGCCGTTGGCTACCTGATAGCGGCAAAGGTCAATCGGGTGTTCGGAACTTAATTCGGTGTACATACGTTCGTCAATCTTACCGAAGCCGATGGCTTTGAACCCACCATTATTAGTAGGAAGTTTCTGTTTTACAATGTCCGCTTTGATAGTGACACCCAAACGGTCGGCCTGTCCGGTGAGGTCAGCGGCGGAATGATAATCCACAGCACCTTTCTTGAAATCATTGTTACGCAGATAACACCAAAGTATGGTTGCCATACCGAGTTCGTGCGCATATTCAAAAGCCTCGGCAATCTCTACCAACTGTCGGCGGCTTTGTTCCGAACCGAAATAGATGGTTGCCCCTACGGCTACCGCCCCCATATTCCATGCTTCCTTGACTGTACCGAACAATACCTGATCGAAACTGTTCGGATAAGAAAGTAATTCATTGTGGTTCAGTTTCACAATGAAAGGTATCTTATGGGCATATTTACGTGCCACGGAACCAAGGATACCGAATGTGGAAGCTACTCCGTTACAGCCGCCTTCAATAGCCAGTTTCACGATATTCTCCGGATCGAAATAAATCGGGTTCGGGGCAAACGATGCTCCGGCCGTGTGTTCGATATCCTGATCGACAGGAAGTATGGATACATAACCGGTATTTGCCAGTCGTCCATGTCCCAACAGGGTTTGCAGGCTGTTCAATACGCGTATGTTCCGGTCGGAATCAATCCATACCTTGTCTATCGTATCGGGAGACGGAATATGAATCAATGACTTGTCAATGGTTTCGCAAGTGTGATCCAGATAATAATTGGCTTTATCTCTTAGTAATTCAACTATTTTACTCATAACTTTAATTTTTAATGTGTTATTATTCTATTTTTTCTTTCCCTGATTGGCTACTGCATCCATCAGTTTCTTTATTTCCTCCGGATTTCCGAGGAAATAATCATTAGCCACGTTCAGGTTTTCATCAAACTCGAACACGTAAGGCACGGCAGTAGGCAGGTTCAGTTTTATAATATCTTCATCCGAAATATGCTTCAAGTGCTTGATAATACCTCTCAAACTATTGCCGTGAGCCACGACCAATAAGGTGTGGGCTGTCTTCAGGCTCGGAAATATATCCGATTCCCAATAAGGCATAATACGTTCGATGGTATCTTTTAATGATTCGGTACGGGGGAGTTCAGCATCGGGCACTTCGTGATAGCGGTAATCAAAACGGGGATTTCGCAGGTCTTTTTCTGAAAGCGGATTGGGAGCTATATCGTAGCTACGACGCCAGACGAGCACTTGTTCTTCACCATATTTCTCAGCGGTTTCCGCTTTATTCAATCCTTGCAACTCGCCATAATGCTTTTCATTGAGACGCCAGTTTTTCTCCACAGGAATCCAGTCCAAGTCCATCTTGTCCAGTACACAGTTCAGCGTCTTTACGGCTCTTTTCAGATAAGAGGTATAGGCTTTATCGAAATTGAATCCATATTCTTTCAGTGTCACGCCGGCTTTCTCAGCTTCGGCAACTCCTTTTTCAGTCAAGTCTACATCTGTCCAACCGGTAAAACGGTTTTCCTTGTTCCAGACACTTTCTCCGTGACGAAGCAATACTATCTTCTTCATTTTTATAAATCTCCTTTCTTCTTTATTATATATACAACATTTTGTTTCTTCACAAAGTTCACTGGAAAATAAATAGTTATCAATACCCATAAATAATGATTCTTCCTGCGGACAAGAGGATAAGTACGTATGGTGGACAAGTATATAAAAAAATAAACTTACCTTTCCCCGAAGAGAAAAGCAAGTTTATTAAAGTTAGAGAGAGAGAATTTAATGCATAAAAACCTGTTCTAATTTTTCTGGTTCTCTAAAAGCTTCTTCGCAGAAGTATCTGTTCCGGTATTTTTTCCATAATAATCTTCTTTCGCTTTCTTGATGTCCCGCAGCAAAGCAGTAAAGTGCCGGGAATTTAAATCGCCCTCGCCACAAACAGCCAACTGTCTTTTTACATATTCCTCAACCTTATCCAAATGCGTCTCCATAAAGAGCAGAATGTCAGAGCGGTTGAATGTCGCATTCGCATTGGCAACATCCTTGCTTTCGGGGGTCATCATGCGCCCTACAAATGTCAGGTAAGACCGTTGCATCTGACGGCGAAGATTATTCTCCAACTCATTGGAACTATTCAGAGGTTTCCATATCGCGGTAAACACATCATTCAGATATTCATCAAGCGGATACGGTTCCGAAGAGCACAATGAGGTTGAATAGATATTATACAGCATTCCCGGCGCAAGCAACAAAGCGACCACGGAACTCTGGCGGTCACGAATCTCATCCATAGGCTTCACTCCCGTGCGACTCACCACTTCATCCGGGTAAAGCCAAAGCGGAGCTTCGAACAGATTGCGTCCCAACCATTCTATGGCCTCTTTCTGCACACTGCGCGGCAGATAATCGTGAGGTTTCAGTCCCGGCAAATTATTGGTATAGCGTCCACCCAGATTTCTCTGCACGTGTAAGGTATATTTCAAATGTTGGGCACGGACTGACTTATAAATCATGTTCAGGTCGTCATACTGACCGTCAGGCTGCGCTGTCCATGCCAGTATGTTTTCCATCACCCTTTTCAGGTTTTTCATGCCATATTCATTGGCTTTCATATTGTTGTCGCCCAAATCCTCACTTTGGCTGCGCGGGTCGGCGCCTTTCCCTTCATCGCCGATAAAAAATAAACGATGGTCTCCCTGAAGTTTCTTTGTAACTTCAGTACGCAACGCCACTTTCTCTTTAAAAGGGTCTTTAAATTCCGGACGATATTGATATCCCCATTTTATCGCCCACTTATCATAGTCGCCAATGCGGGGGAAAAGCCCTTTTTCTGAAATCCGGTCTTCGGGCTGTGCCACATAATTAAACCGTGCATAATCCATGATAGATACCGTGTGACCATTAGCTTCCACCCAAGCCTTATCACGTAACTTCTCTACCGGAGTAGCCGAACTGGCAGCCATATTGTGACGTAACCCGATCGCATGTCCTACCTCATGCGAGGAAACGAACTGAATCAGCGTACCCATTAACTTGTCATCAAAAGTCATCGTTTGCGCACGCTTATCCAAAGGGCCGCACTGCACCATATACCATTTTTTAAGCAAGTTCATCACGTTGTGATACCAGCAGATGTGGCTTTCCATAATCTCTCCGCTACGTGGATCCACAATACGCGGCCCGTAAGCATTCTCCGTTTCCGAAGGCAGATAGCGCAACACGCTATAGCGTGCGTCGTCCAAACTCATAGTGGGATCGTCCGGCCATTCCTTTGCCATGATGGCATTCTTGAATCCTGCCGCTTCAAAAGCAGCGTTCCAGTCCTTCACACCGGCTTTGAGGTAAGGTATCCATTTCTTTGGTGTTGCCGGGTCTATGTAGTACACAATGGGACGTTTCGGTTCGGTGAGTTGTCCACGGCGATACCGTTCCGGATCTTTCGGTTCCAAGCGGTAACGCTGAATGATAGAGCCGCGTGTTGTAACCTGCTGTTCATCAGAAAATTCAGTGATCGGATTCTGGAAAAATCCCACCCGTTCGTCTGCCAGACGCGGCTGCATAGGTTCTTTTGGCAACATCACCATGCTGGTATTCAGTTTCACAGTAACCGAGCCTGTCGCCGCAGCCGGTAACTTGCCGGAAGTAATATTGTAAGTACGCAAGGTTACCACCTCCACATTAATAGGATAAGTCTTGATGGTATCCATAAATGTACGGTCTTGAGCTAAAGAGCCGATACCGAGGATGGAACGGTCACCTGATGTAAAGCCGCATGTCTTGTTATCACTCAGGAGAAACTTGGACATATTGACAAGTTGTGCCTGAGTTTCCGGATTTCTACCGATAATATCGAATTTACCAATTACCGGATCTACGGTTGATTCCTTCAACGATTCCGCTATCTTATCACCCGGACGGGCAAACTGAGACTGTACATATTCACGCAGAAAGAGAGTCTTGTCATTATGCTGTTCCCAATAAACCACGCTCCGGTTCACCTCTTCACCGCTAAGCATCTTGAATCCTTGCGGTACAGCCTTGAAACGGGTAACGACCAACAGCAGCTGTCCCAACATGGAATCCGGTACTTCAAAATACCAGTCATCCTTGATATGGCGTACTGTAAACATACCCTCACATTCGCTACCTCCATCTTTCAGCAGTTTCTCGTAAGCTGTCTCTTTCTTGACAGTGTCTTTCTTAACTGTATCTTCACGGACTACCAGACTCTTCTTCCCAAATTCCGGCAGACTGGTACCGCTAGCCTGTACTTCGGCTCCTTGCAACGCCCAAAGCACCAATACAATTATCATCAAAATCTTTTGCATTGTTTTCCTGATTTATTTTATTCGTTAGTATTCAGTGTCAGATTCGGATTCTTTTCACGGGCAGCCACCGGGAACGGAATGATATACAAACGTGAATCCGGTTTCAACGTATATGTTTTCTGCTTCACATCTGTGGTAACCAACGGAAAAGTGCGGGTAATCGTCTTCGCATAGTCTGCTTCCGTATTGAACCGTTTCAAATCCCAGAACCGGCTGAATCCGAAGAGCAATTCTTTACGACGCTCATTGATGATTTCCTGCATCATCTCACGTTGTGTAGCTGGTTCCGGCAATACCGCTTCGCTCCCCTTAATGCGTTTCTCACGCAACAGGTTCAGCACTTTGACAGCCCCGGATAAATCATTTAACCGTGCATTAGCTTCTGCCAAAATCAAATAAACTTCGGCAGTACGCATACCTACAGCCATGTATTGAAACTTAGAATAGGTAAGGGCAGTGTTCCATAAAGCAGCTCCGGAACCCTCGTCAAAGTAATACTCAAGATTGCCGGTCGTTTTGAAGAACAGGTTCAAACGCTCGTCATTATCTCCGAAAAGCTGTACCAGTTCCGGGCTAATCATACCATAGGTATAAGCTGGATTGTCCGAGGTGCTACCCATATAAGCATAATTCAACACTTCCGGGTTGCCACCTTTGGCATAAGTTGAAACCTTAGTCGGCCCCCCGACGGCATCCAAAGCTATATAATCTATCAAGGCATTGTTCAGTTTCAAAGATTCCTCCGCCGCATCCTTAGCCTTTTTCCAGTCACGGTGGAACAGGTAAACGCGTGCCGCCAATGCATAGCCGAATGCTTTCGACGGATGATATACATTCACCGGTTCTTCCTGCAGATAAGGTAACGCATCCTCGATATCCTTGATGATAAAGTCATAGACTTGGGCAACAGTAGCTTTGGTAGGAGTCGCTTCCAAGTCATATTCGCTGACAATAGCAATACCACCGTCAGTGGCGGCCGTCTCCGGATTGTAGGCTTTAGCGAATGTATTCACCAGAATAAAATGATCCCACGCACGCATGATTTTTGCTTCCGCTTTAGCCAGTTCCTTCACATCCTTGTCACCTGTACTATGATCTACCAATGAAATCACGATGTTAGAACGTAAGATGTATTGATAACAGTTTGCATACAGATTATTATCACTTAATTCTTTACGGTCGGCATCCTCATTAAAAGTCATATTGATTCCATCAGAAGAAAGATATTCCTTGCCGATAATATTCGATTCTTTTGACCAGACATTATCACTCAACAAAGCAAAAGACGACGGATAATAACTCCGGTTCGGCAAAGCCACCAATTCATAATAAGTCTCGGTAGAGTCCACAGTCTTCTTTCCTGTGGGAGTAATATCCACGTAATTCTCGCAAGCCGCAAATCCTAAGATAAGCAGAACCGGCAATATATAAAGTAATTTACGCATATCCTATATTCTTTTTAATAATTAGAAACTTGTTGATAATCCGATAGAATAAGTCTTGGGTGAAGCCATGCCGCGTGTGCCGCTGTTCAATCCGTAGCTTTCCGGGTCAATGTCGCTTCCTGCCTTACACCAGGTAAACAGGTTGTTCACTTGCAACTTCAAATTCAATGAATTAAGCCGGATTTGACGGCAGATACCAGACGGCAAACTATACCCCAGACTCAAGCTACGCAATTTCACATAACCTGCATCTTTCACATTAATATCACCATATTGCCACCAATCCTGGAAAGTACTTGCGTAAGTTTTAACCTTTGTGGGCATATCAATATACATACGTACATTTGCATCCGGCGCATCCGCACTCCAACGGTTGGTTATGTCTTTCAACGTCTGGCTTCCCACCTGGTCACTCATACTTACCACACTGTTACGCAGTTTGTTACCGCCTGCATATACAAAGAAAGCATTCAAGGCAATTCCCTTGTAGCTAAGTCTCAAGGATACTGCTCCATTGAATTTCGGAGTCAGCGAACCAAGATTTACAAGATTCTCAGTACCTTTCAGTGACGACCCGGTAGTAATATTGGCAACCGTACCATCCTCGTTGAACGTCACCAAGTCGTTTCCGTCCTTGTCCACCGCTATCGGATATCCGTTTTCAATACGGTCTATACGGTAAGCCCAAAGCGTATTATAACTGGTTCCTTCCATAAAGTAATTCCGCGGGCTCACAATGAAACTTGTCGAAGTGTCCGAATCACTATGATCCACCTTTAACATCTTGTTCTTGTTATGGGCAAAGTTGAAGTCAACAGCAAAGTTCCAATCCTTCTTCCTGATGAGATTGGCAGTAAGAGAAAATTCTACACCCCGGTTGCGCATCTCACCGTTGTTCACTACACGTGATTTAGCCCCCAATGTAGGATCCATGTAGCGGCGTACAAGCAAATCAGATGAGTGGCGGTTATAATACTCCAAGCTACCATTGACCAAATTATTGAAAAGACGGAAATCCAGTCCCACATTATAAGTGGCTGTTTTCTCCCAACGGAGTTTCGGGTTCGGAAGATCATCATCATCATAAGTCAGGTAAGTCGTCTTGATCGGATTGCTCTGGGTCTTCTGCTTTACTACAAAATAGGTAGTCGAACTCTGATCCACATTACCGTTGATACCATAGGTCATACGTGCTTTCAGGAAGTCGAGCCAAACAATATCTTTCATAAATGACTCTTCCGACATAATCCAGGACGCACCGACAGACCACAGGGGATGACGCTGGTTACGGATATCAAGTCCGAACAAGTCCGCCTGATCCCAGCGGATACTTCCGGATACATTATAACGGGACAGATAAGAATAGCTTGCATTGGCATAAAAAGATGCATAACGATGGCGTGATTCTTGCAATGTAGCCGGCAGACCACTTAAAGTGATCGTACTACCGGTAAGAGCACTGGTTCCTACACCGTCACGGTATGCTTGCCAATCTATAATATCAGAAGTCAGTGTCTGAGGATCGTATCCATACATTAATTGCTGAGTAAGTTTCGGAATCTTATTCTCTCTGAATTCGAGTCCGGCAATGGCAGTTACTGCATGATTCTTCCATTTTTTGTCAAAGTCTATCTGATTACGTACCGT
>ERZ779623.90-NODE-90-length-54212-cov-22.744816_pt1 | contig 54212 bp, 44 predicted proteins | sample MGYA00514189_ERZ779623 | MGnify/ENA primary metagenome ERZ779623 (study PRJEB29562, sample SAMEA4376712) | mouse gut metagenome | isolation source: Cecum | study: EMG produced TPA metagenomics assembly of the A DSS colitis mouse model was used to assess the... | reverse complement strand
CCGGATATGGCTTTCACCACCAGTCGGACGACGGAAAGTATCTGATTATGGGGAATGGGACGCGGGCGTTTGCCGTTGCCGCAGAACAGGCGCAGCGGGACAATCCCTTGAAAACCGCCGAGCAGACCACAGAGCAGAACGGGAACATGATTGACGGTATCATCAACAACACCCCCACCGTTGACGAACTGGAAGCAAAGGTAAAGGCGGGCGAGCAGATTTCCCTTGTTGACCTGGCTAACGCTGTCAAAGCCGACAAGGAGCGCGGCAAGGGAGCGAAGCCGGAAAAGAAACCCTCTATCCGGGCGCAGCTTAGAGCCGACAAGGAAAAGGCACAGAAGAAAAACGCAAAGCAGAAGTCACAGGACTTGGAAAGGAGCTGACCCATGCCGGAACAGAGCAAATTTGAAAACATGGATTTGTTTGCTTCCCTTGAAGCGATTATGAAGCAGAACACAGGCTTTTACCAGAGCGACTTAGACATTGACAAAGAGATTATCGCAAAGGCGGCGGCAAGCCCCCACAGGGAGGACAAGACCCTTTTGTGGTTCTGCCGCCCGTCCGGGACGCATTGCTTCCGGGAGCGCGACGTTTTCCTCAAAGACACCGCGCCCCACAACACATGGCGTTTCTACATGGAGCAGACAAGCGACCGCGTTCTTGCCTACATAGACGCACCAACCCCAGCGGGAGTTTTCCTCTCGCTGGGGTTCTTGTGTGGTTGTCTATGTACCGGCTGAAAAGCCGTATTCAGTTCGCCCATCAAATGGGAGTTTTAGTTTAACATATGGAACAGGCGTTTGTCAATACCTGCAAGAAAAACTGTGGGTTTGCGGATATTCGCGTTTTAAGGTATCTATACCTTCCCAAGCATACTGAGCAACAGATAGACAGCCGGTTGATGCGTTTCAATCCATTCCATATTGTGCTGCTCCCTAATGGACATTGCGGCATCCTTCCATGCATCGAAGTATTCCTGCCCGGTTTCCGCATATAGCTTGAGCTGGGCTTCCGGCGCTATGTCATCAATGACGGCCCTCATAATATGCCCACGCAAATCAGTTTGTCCGCCCTTTAAAAACTCGGTGAAGCAGTATTTCAGGGTGTACCGGCCATAGTATGTCAGTTCCCGGTACTCAATGGAGTGTTCCTTAATATGATCCCCCGGATTGGAGGACAGAGCGGGGCTGCTGCAAATCATCTCAATGAGTGCCCCGATCACCTTATCAGTATCCAGCCCGGTAGCCGCTATCGCCTGGGCATAGCACTCCTGTGTCTGCTGAAGAATGAACTTTTGACCGTGGAGGGCGTCTTCGACAATGTGAGCCGGGAACTTTTCCCGGATGTCCGGCGCGTAGTAGCTGCCGTCCCTGGGCTGCCAATATTCAGTTAGCGTATACCCGCGCTCATCCAAGTCAAAGGAAAGTGCCACAGGGACATGCCCACCGATGATTGTTTTCAATCCCTCACCCGTGACCTTGTACTCATTGTATAGCGCCCACCCGTAATAGGTGATTTTATGGGTGTTGCTTCCTACCAAAGGTGTGCCGGAAAGTGTTTCCAATGGGATGAAGCTGCAACAGGCTACATCGTACTCCTGCGGGTTGGAATACTTATTATGCTCCATGATTGCCTGATGGATAGCGGCCTGTTCGTCAAAAAGGGTGGAATAATCTGGTTCAACAACCTTTGGAATATCGTTTCTGTGCGCTTCAACGAATGTGGAAACATCCTCTGTCCGAATATCAATTCTATCATCGGTCTCATTGTTGACCCTCAGATAGATATACCAAGGAGTCTCGTCTGGAACGCCGCCCACCAGAACATCAAAGAGTCCATCAATCTCATAACGCATGATATACAGACCTGAACCAACCTCACGCCCCTGATACCGCTCAAAATCCGCCCAGGTCAGCGCGTCTCCCTTTTGCGAAAGCAGAACCACATCGTCAAGGGTCAGTTTTCCGTCCTGGGAAACCACTCTCATGCTATAAATTGTACCGAACTGAGCCGGGTAGCTCTCCAGAATAGAGCCATCATAGGTAATCTCCACAATGTCTCCCACCTGCGGTTCAGGGGACGGAGGTATATTCGTGATGGGAACACGGAACAAGTCGCTGGAAGACAGTTCTGATGCCCCCTTCACTGGTGCAACCAGGAAGGAGCCGTTCTCAACCTCGGTAATCTGCGCCTGAACCGTGCGCTGCTCTTGGGGAAAGTCCTGCTTCGGATTTGTCGCAAAGCATACTGTCACCACCGCACAGGCAGCGATAGCCACAACAATGAGCCAAAACGCCGGTTTTTTGTAATTCAACACGTTTTTCACCCTTTCTTTTACGCCAACTTCTCCAAAGGCCAGCGGGCAGATTGTGACCAGCCGCCGTTGAGCATTGCACTCCAGCAGGGCGGTGGAGTAGCGTTTCTTTCCATCCAAATCCATCTGCCGGATGACCTTCTCGTCACAAGCCAGCTCAATGTCCCGGCACAGCAGCACATAAGCCACCCAGCACAGGGGGTTGAACCAGTGAACCGCCAAAATCAGAAAGCCCAGCGGTTTCCACCAGTGGTCGCACCTTTCCAGGTGCGCCTTTTCGTGGGCAATCACCGGCTCCATGGCCGTCGCGTCCATGTTGGAGGGCAGATAGATTTTGGGCCGAACCAGTCCCAGGATAAACGGAGAATTCACATGGTCGCACAGGAAGATGTTTCCCTCATAGGGTACTCTCTCCGCAACGCTCCGGCGTACCCGCACATAACTGATGACCGCATACAGCAGCATGGCGGCGATACCAACAAGCCAGATTGCAGACGCAACAAGCGTCCAGACATAGAGCGGATTGATACTGCCGACCTGGTTTGGAACAAAGGTTTCGCCCAGAACGGGGTTGACCGCATTGTTGACGGCGGGGATGCCGCTGCTGATAGCGGGCGTCTCATACTGGATGTTATGGGCGTTGAAGGTCTCGGCACTGGGAATCAGGCTCAATGCGCTCTCGAAGGAGAAGGGAACCACCAGCCGCAGAGCGACGATTCCCCACAAAAGGACGGCAATCCATTTCGGTGCCTTTTTCAGTATGAACCGGAGCAACACCACCGCTAAAATCAGCCAGCTTGCGACAATGCTCATGTTCAGAATTTTCAGGAACATATCGCCCATATCATTCACCTGCCTTGTCGATTAGTTCACGAATTTCGGTAATTTCCTCGGCTGTCAGCTTCTTTTCGCTGGTAAACGCGGCAAGGAAAGCGGGGAGAGAGCCCGCAAAAGTCTCATCCACATACTTCTTGCTGTGAAGGGCATAGAATTCCTGCCGGGACAAAAGAGAAGTTACCACGCCGTTATTATTTTGAAACAGGCCCTTGTCGCAAAGCCGACGCAGTACCGTATGTGTTGTTGTCCGTTTCCAGGTGAGTTTTGCCGCAGCCAGTTTTATGAGTTCGGTGGATGTCACGGGTTCCCTTTCCCAGATGATGTCCGCAAAACGAGCCTCCACAGCCCCTAATTGAATTTCTGCCATAAGTACAGCCTCCCGTCTACATAAAGTAGTCTCACGTATAGACTACTCTATGTAGACGTGTTTGTCAAGAGGCTTTTCAAAAAATACAAGACCGCCCTGTGAGAGCGGCCTCGTACCAGGAAATTGCCCTTACCCTGTAACTGTTTTTCAGATATTGCTCAGGGTCTCCGTTTAATATCAAATGAAAATCAACTCTGCATTGATTATTTCTGTTACTCGATCACAGATATTGTTCATATGCCCCACCCATTCCATCTGACTATCCGCTTTAAGCTGTTCGGTGATACCCTCTTGCGCTGCCATCTGCTTTACTATCTGAAAAAACATATCTTCAGCCTGTCGGTCGGTATCAGATAAATGATTATCCAGTTTTCCGCTGAATAACAAGGCATTGTATAAGGCTTTCCTGTGTTCCCGCAAATACTGCCACCTACGCTGGCCCCAAATACCAACGGGAACACTTTCCGGCACAGTAAGGTTTGGGAGAAAATAATCTCCCTCTTTGCGATAGGTTCCGCCTATTTGCTCAAGCGTGGACTTTTCCATGATATTTCCCTCCGATATGTTGAATTTCTCTGCAATTCAATCACACACGGCTGACTTTACAAAAATGTTGGGAGGAACTTCCTTACGAAGTTCCTCCCAAGGCGGTTCTTTTTTTGGAGCAAGTGACGAGGCTCGAACTCGCTCCCGCACCCCACGAACTGCGTTCGTGGGGACCCCGCACCTCCGGATTGCACATCAGCGCGGCACGCCGCGCTGATAGGTGGAGGCAGCGAGTTCTACTGCGTCAAACGAAAATAAGAGGATACCTGATCAGGTATCCTCCTATTTCACGTGGAGCGAGTGACGAGGCTCGAACTCGCTACCTCCACCTTGGCAAGGTGGCGCTCTACCAGATGAGCTACACTCGCAGCGACAAAAGGGATTGTAGCAAGAATTTCGCCGTTTGTCAAGGGGGTACGGAAAATTTCTTTGCCGTATAGGATTTGGAATAATTGTCCAGACTGTACATAGAGTTTTGGTAAGGAAAGGAAGGTGAAGCCTATGGCACAAGCCATCCGCACCAGCCGCCGTCAGGCGGCGGCCCGGGAGGAGGAGCGCAGGCAGCTTATGGAGGGGATGCGGGCCACCCGCACCCAGCTCAACCACGCCTACGCCCAGTTCAATTTCTACAGCGACCCCGATCTGGTGGACGCCTGCGTCTACGAGATCAATGCCCTGCAAAGCCGTTACTCCTACTACGTCCGGCAGATGAAGCAGCTGGACGCCCAGGAGGACGCCGGATGACCGGCTGGGGTTGGTGGGCGGCGGCGGGGGCGGCTCTGGCCGCGCTGGCCCTGTTCCGCCGCCCCTTGGGGGCGTTGTGCCGTCTGGCGGTGCGCTCCGGGCTGGGGCTGGTGTTCCTCTGGCTGTTCCAGGGGCTGGGGGGCCTGCTGGGGGTGAGCCTGGGGGTCAACCTGATCAACAGCGTGATCCTGGGTGCCCTGGGCCTGCCGGGGTTCGCCCTGCTCCTCCTGACCCAGTGGATGGTACATTAGTTCCGTTAGTCAAACCGCCCCGGAGGCCCGGCACGGCATTTACAATATTTTAATAAAAAAACAAAAAATTTCTGTTGGAATCTTCCCCGCCGCTGTGGTATGATACAAGCTGGAACATCATAAGAGCCTGTTTAAAATCTGGCGGAATGCCAGACAGGCGCGGATTTTTTCGCTGGGCAAGGCGATTTGACGCAGGAATACTTTGTGTATTTCAAGTCAAGTCAACGCAGCCCAGCGGAAAAAGATGTGCCGGGATGGCGTTTTGATAGATTTTAAACAGGCTCTAAGGCCCCCAAACGGGAGCCTATTGCAATCATACAGCCGCTGGGGAGGAAACATACATGGCTGGACGGAGAAACCGGAACGGTTACCAGGAATACCGGGGGCGCAGCGGTGCCCGCCCGGTGCTGCTCTTTATCATTGTACTGCTGGCGGTGCTGCTGCTGGCGGGCATCGCCTTCATGGTATTCATGGGCGACTACATTAAATATACGCCCACCGGAATGGAGATCGACTGGCCCTGGCGGCGGGACCCCACCCAGCCCCCCATCCCCAGCGACCCGGTGGTCATTGAGACGGAGGACGTGGTGGTGACGGTGGAACCCACCGCGGAGCCTACCCCCACCCCCACGCCGGAGCCCCAGTACGATCCCATCCGGGCGGTCACCGTCACCACCGCCCAGCTGCGGGACGGCTCCGCGGCCCAGAAGGCCGCCAACGCCGGGGCCAACGCCCTCGTGGTGGAGATGAAGGGGATCAACGGCAAGCTGGCGTGGCAGTCCGCCACGGAGCTGGCCGCCGCCCTGCACACCGGGGCCGCCGACGATAAAACCGCCCAGGCCGTGCGGGAGCTGGCCCAGGACGGCGGGCTGTACCTGGTGGCCCGGGTGCACTGCTTCCGGGACCCCGCCATGTCCAACGGGCGGATCGGCTCCCTGCTGACCAAGAAGGGCAAGATCTGGTATGACAGGCGGGGCGTGTGCTGGAGCAGTCCCGCCGACCAGAAGGCGGCGGACTATATCTCCGCCCTGTGCCTGGAGCTGGCGGACATGGGCTTCGACGAGATCCTGCTGGATGACGTGGGCTACCCCTGGGAGGGCGAGGTACACGTGCTGGCCACCGGCGACAACCGCCCGGAGGACCGCACCGTTCCGGTGTCCGCCCTCCTCGCCCGGCTGTCCGGGGAGCTGCGGGAGCGGGACACCGCCCTGTCGGTGTACGTCTACGAGACGCTTTTGCCCGGGGAGGAGGTCTACAGCGGCCTCACCGCCGGGGTGCTGGCCCAGGGCGCGGGCCGGGTGTGGCTGGACAAACGGGTGGACCCGGCGCACTACGAGGCCCTTCTCACCGCCGCCGGGCTGGACAATCCCGCCGCCCGGATCGTCCCCCCCGACGCCGGAGGCCAGGAGGGAAGCTGGTACCGCTGATCCCCGGATCAGCCCTGGATATACGATGGAAGGAGGGGCCCATGTCCACTGAACTGCGGGTCCGGAAGGCGGTGCCGGAGTACGACGGCACCCTGCGCAGCCACATGATCAAGATCCCCACCTGCATCTCCGAGTGCTCCGGCATCCGGGTGTTCGGTCGGCGGATCAAGTCCCTGGCCTTCACCACCGACGTGGCCATCATCCGCAACATCAACGCCGACGCCGTCATCGCCGTCTACCCCTTCACCCCCCAGCCCGCCATCCACCGGGCCGTGATGCAGGCGGCGGATATGCCGGTATTCGCCGGGGTGGGGGGCGGCGTCACCCGGGGGCCAAGGGTGCTGAACCTGGCCAACGACGCGGAGCACGAGGGGGCCTTCGGCGTGGTGGTGAACGCCCCCACCAGCAACGAGATCATCCACCTGCTCAAGCAGGTGCTGGACATACCCGTGGTGGTTACCGTGGTGTCGGAAAAGACGGACGTGGCGGCGCGGCTGGCGGCGGGGGCGGACATCCTGAACATCTCCGGGGCACAGCACACCCCCGCCATCGTCCGGCAGGTGCGGGAGCAGTTCCCCGACGTGCCCATCATCGCCACCGGAGGCCCCACCGACGACACCATCCTGGAGACCATCCGCGCCGGGGCCAACGCCATCACCTACACGCCTCCCACCAACGGGGAGCTGTTCGCCCAGTCCATGGCCCGCTACCGCCGGGAGCTGGACGTGGAGCCCGCGGCGGAGCGGTAAGCCCCGCCGGACAATCAAAACCGGAACGTCCCCGCTTTTTTTGGGAAGGGGGGACGTTTTTTATTCCATTCTTTGGATATTTGTCTGACATACCGGGACCTGATGTTCATTTTCCAAGGAAAAGGCTTGCGGTTTTCGGGAAGAAGTGGTAAAATCAACTTCATATGGGAGTGCGGCAAATATCCCTTTTTAGCTCCCACAAAGTGAAAGAGGTGAGGAATCATGTCTTTAGAGGCCATCCAAACGATCACCGGCGCGGAGCAGGCCGTCCGTGAGCAGAAGGCCCGGGCCGCCGACGAGGCCAAGCGCATCGTGGCGGAGGCCGAGCGCGCCGGACGGCAGCTTGTGGCTGACGCCAGGGCTCAGGCCGAGGAAACGGTGAAGGCCATGCTGGCCGAGGCCGAGGCCAGGGCGGGAGAGCACTCCGCCCAGACCCTGGGCGACAGCGCAGCCCAATGCGAGTCGCTGAAGCAGGCCGCGCGGGGCCGCCTGGAGCAGGCCGCCGGCCTGATTGTTGGAAGGGTAGGGAACAGCTGATGGCAATTGTCAAAATGAAAAAGCTGCGCCTGCTGGGCCTTCAAGCCGACCGGGAGCGGCTGCTTCGTCCCCTGCAAAGCCTGGGCTGCGTGGCGATACGGGAGCCGGCCATCGACCTGTCCGACCCGGAGTGGTCCGCCCTGGCCAAGCCGGAGGGCGCGGGCCTGGCCAAGGCCCGGGAGGACCGGCAGACCATCGACGCCGCCCTGGAAACCCTGCGCAGGTACGCCCCCGCCAAGGACGGACTGCTCTCCCCCCGCCCCACCCTGACGGAGCAGCAGCTCTTTGACGACCGGGTATACGGCGAGGGACTGGCCGCCGCCTGGCAGATCGCCGACGGGGAGCGCGCCCTGGCCGCCTGCGTCGCGGAGCAGGCCAAGCTCCAGAGCCAGAAGGCGTCCCTGGAGCCCTGGGTGCCCCTGGACGTGGCCCTGGAGACCGAGGGGGACGGCACGGTGGAGATCCTGTTCTGCTCCGCGCCCTCCAAGGTGGAGTTCGCCTCCCTGGAGGCGGCGGTGGGCCAGGCCGCCCAGGAGGCCCAGCTGTTCCCCGCGGGCAGCGACCGGGAGCTGCAGTACTTCCTGCTGATCTGCCACAATTCCGCGCTGTCCGCCTGTACCGAGGCCATGCGGCCCTTCGGCTTCTCCCGGGTGACCCTGCGGGGCTGGCACGGGACGGCGGCGGACAACATCCGCCAGCTGGACAACCGGATCGCCGCCCTGGAGCGGCAGGCGGCGGAGCACAAGGCCCATCTGGCCGCCCAAGGGGAGAAACGGGAGCTTCTGCGGCTGTGCGCCGACCGGGCCTCCCAGGAGATCGCCCGGGAGGAGAATAAGGCCCGGCTCATCGACACCGACGCGGCCTTCCTGCTGGAGGGCTGGGTGCCCGCCGACAAGGAGGGGGAGCTGGCCCAGCTGCTGGGCGGCTTCACCTGCGCTCTGGAGACCGCCGACCCCGCCCCCGAGGAGTACCCCGAGGTGCCCGTCAAGCTGAAAAACAACGCGATCACCCGCTCCATGAACACCATCACGGAGATGTACTCCCTGCCCGCCTATGACGGCGTGGACGCCAACCCCCTGATGGCCCCCTTCTTCATCGTGATTTTCGGGCTGATGATGGCGGACATGGCCTACGGCCTGCTCATCGTGCTGGGCACCGGGGTGTACTTGAAAAAGGCCAGACCCAAGAACCCTTACTTTATGGAGATGTTCTTCTGGTGCGGCATCAGCACATTCATCGTAGGCGCGCTCACCGGCGGCTTCTTCGGGGACTTCATCCCCCAGCTTCTGGGCCTGATGGGAATTACCTTCACCATGCCGGCCCTGTTCTCCCCCATGAACGACACGCTGGCCATCATGGTGGGCTCGGTGGCTCTGGGCTTTGTCCAGATTCTCACCGGCATGGCCGTCAGCGTCTGCCACAAGACCAAGAAGGGCTGCTTCCTGGACGCCCTGTTCGACGAGATCACCTGGTGGATCATCCTGGCGGGGCTGGTGGTGTGGCTGTGCGGCTCCATGCTGGCGGTCCTGCCCCCGGTGTTCGGCACCGTGGGCCTGGGTATGCTCATCGCGGGCGGCCTCATGCTGGCCCTGGGCGGCACCCGGAAGGCCAAGGGCTTCGGCAAGCTCACCAGCCTTGTGGGCATCGTCTATAACGGCGTCACCGGATTCTTCAGTGACGCCCTCTCCTATGTCCGGATCATGGCACTGATGCTGTCCGGCAGCGTCATCGCCTCGGTGTTCAACACCCTGGGCGCGACCACGGGCATCGTCCCGGTGTTCATCGTGATCTCCCTGCTGGGCAATCTGCTCAACTTCGCGCTGTGCGTGCTGGGCGCGTACGTCCACGATCTCCGCCTGCAATGCCTGGAGTTCTTCGGACGGTTTTATGAGGAGGGCGGCAAGCCCTACCAGCCTTTGTCGGTCAACACAAAATATGTAGATATTATTAAGGAGGAAAATTAACATGGAAGCATTCTTCAATTTCTTTGACGGCCAGGCCCTGGCCTTCCTCGGCTCCGCCATCGCGGTGGCCATGTGCTGCGTAGGCTCCGCCAAGGGCACCGGCATGGCCGGCGAAGCGGCCACCGGCGTGGTGTCCGAGTCCCCCGAGAACTTCTCCAAGTGCCTGATCCTCCAGGTGCTCCCCGGCACCCAGGGCCTGTACGGCCTGGTGGCGTGGTTCATGGTGATGCTGAATGTGGGCGTGTTCGGCGGCAGCCCCGTGAGCACCGTCCAGCAGGGCATGGCCTACTTCGCCGCCTGTATGCCCATCGCCTTCGGCGGCCTGCTGTCCGCCATCGCCCAGGGCCGGGTGGCCGCCTCCTCCGTGAACATCGTGGCCAAGCGTCCCGAGGAGTCCACCAAGGGCATCATCCTGTGCGGTATCGTGGAGTTCTACGCCATCCTGTCCCTGCTGGCGTCCATCCTGCTGGTCATGAACGCGGGGTAAGCATGGGCTTATACCAAACAAGCAAGGAAAGGCGGTAAACCAAACATATGAACGGAATTGAAAAGATTACCGCGCGCATCCAGGAGGACAGCCAGAAGGAGATCAACGCCATTCTGACGGAGGCCAAGGCCAAGGCCGCAGAGATCACCGCCCAGGCCCAGGCGGAGGCCAAGGCCGCCGGGGACGAGGTTCTGGCCCAGGGCCGGAAAGCCGCCGCGGAGCGGGAGGACCGCATGGCGTCCACCGCCCAGATGGAGTGCCGCAAGGCGGTGCTGGCGGCCAAGCAGGAGGTCATTGAGGAGGCGTTCCAGCTGGCCCACAAGAAGCTGCTGGCCCTGCCCACCGACCAGTACGTGGAGCTGCTGGCCGATCTGGCCGTCCAGGCGTCCACCACCGGGAAGGAGAAGCTGATCTTCTCCCCCAGCCACCGCGCCCAGGTGGGCAAGGCGGTGGTGGTGGCGGCCAACAAGAAGCTGGCCGAGGCCGTGGCCCCCAAGCTGCCCGGCGAGGTCACCAGCTCCAAGGCCGGGGCCATCCTGGACAAGGTGGTGGCTGGCGCGTCCGCCGTGCTGAACGGCACCGCCATGCTCACACTGGCGGAGGAGACCCGCCCCATGGACGGCGGCTTCATCCTCTCCGACGGAGCGGTAGAGGTCAACTGCACCTTTGACACCCTGATCCGGCTCCAGCGCGGCGCGCTGGCGGGCGAGGTGGCCAAAGTGCTGTTTGAATGAGCGGCCCCTTTCAAGCTGAAATAGGAAAGGGGGAAACGACTTGTCTAAGAAACTGAAGGAAACGGATTTTCTGTCCATCTCCGCCCGGGTGCGGGTGATGGAGACCCGCCTGCTCACCGCTGAACGGATGGAGCGGATGATCGACGCCAAGGACGCCGCCGACGCCGCCAAGGTGCTGGGCGAGTGCGGCTACCCGGACCTGAACGAGGTCACCCCCGCCGCGGTGGAGGATATGCTGGCGGACGCCCAGGGCGCGCTGTTCGAGGATTTGGGCAAGGCGGTGGACGATCCCCCGCTGCTGGACGTGTTCCGGTGCCGGTACGATTACCATAACGTCAAAACCCTGGTGAAGGCGGCGGCACTGGGCCTGGATCAGGACCGTCTGCTCCTGCGGGGCGGGCGGTACGAGCCGGAAAAGCTGGCGGAGGACTTCCGCCGGGAGGATCTGCGGTCCTACGCCCCGGTGTTCCAGGAGGCGGCGGCCCATGCCCGGGAGCTGCTTGGCTCCTCCGGCGACCCCCAGCAGGCGGACTTTGTGCTGGACCGGGCCTACTACCAGGAGCTGGCGGCCCTTGCCAAGAAATCCGGAAGCAAATTCCTGGAGGGCTACGTGTCCCTGGCCATCGACGGGGCTAACCTGCGCTCCGCCGTGCGGTGCGCCCGGCTGGACAAGGGGCCGGACTTCCTCCGGCTGGTGCTGGTGGAGGGGGGCGCGGTGTCCCCGGCGGATATCGCGGTTACCCCCGGCCCGGATCTGGCCCGGCTGTACCACGGCTCGCCCCTGCTGGCGGCGGCGGAGGCCGGGGCGGCCCTGGCGGTGCCCAACGGCGGGCCGCTCACCGATTTTGAGCGTCTGTGCGACGACGCGCTGATGGCCTATATGTCGAAGGCCCGCATGATTCCCTTCGGGGAGCAGCCCGTGGCGGCGTACCTGTACGCCCGGGAGGCGGAGGCCACCGCCATCCGCATCATCCTCACCGGACGCATGGCGGGGATTGACGGCGCAACCATCCGCGCGCGGCTGCGCCGGGCCTACTGTTAAGGGGGGAGACGTATGGCAAACAGCTATCAGATCGCCGTTCTGGGCGACAAGGACAGCGTCATGGGCTTCAAGGCCCTGGGCCTGACGGTTTTCCCCGCGGACAATGTGGATCAGGCCCGCCACACCCTGCACCGCATCGCCAAGGAGGACTTCGCGGTGGTGTACCTCACCGAGCAGTTCGCCGCCCAGATGGAGGCGGACATCGCCCGCTACAAGGACGAGCTCACCCCGGCGATCATCCTGATCCCCGGCAAGGAGGGCAGCCTGGGGCTGGGCATGGCCAACATCAAGAAGTCCGTGGAGCGCGCCGTGGGCGCGGATATCCTGTAACAATAACGACCTTAAGAAAGAAGGTTTTGAAAGCCTATGGGAAAAGTAGTTAAGGTCTCCGGCCCCCTGGTGGTGGCCACCGGCATGGCGGACGCCAATATGTCCGACGTGGTGCGCGTGGGTCCCGAGCGTCTCATCGGTGAGATCCTCACCATGAACGGCGACTCCGCCTCCATCCAGGTCTATGAGGAGACCTCCGGCCTGGGCCCGGGCACCGAGGTGGTGACCACCGGCTCCCCCATGAGCGTGGAGCTTGGCCCCGGCATGATCGAGAACATCTATGACGGCATCCAGCGTCCCCTGGAGAAGATCATGGAGAAGGTGCAGGGCAACAACCTCCCCCGCGGCGTGGAGGTGCCCGCCATCGACCTGGAGAAGCTGTGGGACTTCACCCCCGTAGCCAAGGCCGGGGACAAGGTTGTGGGCGGCGACATCATCGGCACCGTCCCCGAGACCCCGGTGGTGCTTCACAAGATCATGGTGCCCCCCAACCTGAAGGGCACCCTGAAAAGCGTGGAGCCCGCGGGACAGTATAACGTCCGCCACACCGTGGCCGTCCTGGTAAAGGAGGACGGCACCGAGGTGGAGCTGGCCATGAGCCAGAAGTGGCCGGTGCGTATCGGCCGCCCCTACAAGCACAAGTATCCCCCCGTCAAGCCCCTGTCCTCCGGGCAGCGTATCGTGGATACGTTCTTCCCTGTGGCAAAGGGCGGCACCGCCGCCATCCCCGGCCCCTTCGGCTCCGGCAAGACGGTGATGCAGCACGCCCTGGCCAAATGGTCCGACGTGGACATCGTGGTCTACATCGGCTGCGGCGAGCGGGGCAACGAGATGACCGACGTGCTCCGGGAGTTCCCCGAGCTGGTGGACCCCCGCACCGGCGAGACGCTGATGAAGCGCACGGTGCTCATCGCCAACACCTCCGATATGCCGGTGGCCGCCCGTGAGGCGTCCATCTACACCGGCATCACCATCGCCGAGTACTTCCGCGACATGGGCTACGCCGTGGCCGTCATCGCCGACTCCACCTCCCGCTGGGCCGAGGCCCTGCGCGAGATGTCCGGCCGTCTGGAGGAGATGCCCGGCGAGGAGGGCTACCCCGCCTATCTGGCCTCCCGTCTGGCCCAGTTCTACGAGCGGGCGGGCTCTGTGTCCTGCCTGGGCTCCGAGGAGGACCGCCGGGGCAGCCTCACCGCCGTGGGCGCGGTGTCCCCTCCCGGCGGCGATTTGGCCGAGCCTGTCTCCCAGGGCACCATGCGTATCGTCAAGGTGTTCTGGGCCCTGGACGCCTCCCTGGCCTACAAGCGGCACTTCCCCGCCATCAACTGGCTCACCTCCCACTCCCTGTACCTGGACTCCCTGAAGCCCTGGTTTGACGAGAACCTGGGCCGTGAGTTCCTCCAGAACCGGGAGCAGGCTATGGGCATCCTCCAGCAGGAGTCCAGCCTGAACGAGATCGTCCAGCTGGTGGGTAAGGACTCCCTGTCCCCCGCCGACCAGCTCACCCTGGAGACCGCCCGCATGGTGCGGGAGGACTTCCTCCAGCAGAACTCCTTCGTGGATATCGACTCCTTCTCCACCTACGACCGCCAGGAGAAGCTGCTGGCCATGATCCTGGACTACGACAAGCTGTGCCGGGACGCCATCACCAAGGGCGCGCCCACCGCGAAGCTGTTCGACATACCCGCCAGGGAGCGCATCGGACGCGCCAAGAGCGTGCCCGCCGACGAGTATTCCCAGGTGTACGCCGATATCTCCGACGCCATGGAAAAGGAGATCGACGAGGTCGTGAGAAAGGCAGGTGAGGAGCTGTGATCCGAGAGTATAAAACCATCCAGGAGATCGCGTCCCCGCTGATGATGGTCAAAATGGTGGACAACGTCACCTACGACGAGCTGGCGGAGGTGGAGCTGCCCGACGGCTCCATCCGCCGCGGCCAGGTGCTGGAAGTGAACGGCGACACCGCCGTGGTCCAGCTCTTCGAGTCCGCCGCCGGCATCAACCTGGCCCAGTCCAAGGTCCGCTTCCTGGGCCATCCCCTCCAGCTGGGCGTGTCCGGCGACATGCTGGGCCGGGTGTTCAACGGCATGGGCGTGCCCATCGACGGCGGCCCCGCCATCCTGGCCGAGGAGTACCGGGACATCAACGGCCTGCCCATGAACCCCGCCGCCCGGGACTACCCCAACGAGTTCATCCAGACGGGCATTTCCACCATCGACGGACTGAACACCCTGGTCCGCGGACAGAAGCTGCCCATCTTCTCCGGCTCCGGCCTGCCCCACGCCAATCTGGCGGCCCAGATCGCCCGTCAGGCCAAGGTGCTGGGGGACGAGAGCGCGAACTTCGCCGTGGTGTTCGCCGCCATCGGCATCACCTTCGAGGAGTCCGAGTTCTTCGTCCAGGAGTTCAAGCGCACCGGCGCCATCGACCGCACCGTGCTGTTCACCAACCTGGCCGACGACCCCGCCGTGGAGCGTATCGCCACCCCCCGGATGGCCCTGACCGCCGCGGAGTATCTGGCCTTCGAGAAGGATATGCATGTACTGGTTATCCTCACCGACATCACCAACTACGCCGAGGCCCTGCGTGAGGTGTCCGCCGCCAAGAAGGAGGTCCCGGGCCGCCGCGGCTACCCCGGCTACCTGTACACCGACCTGGCCACCATGTACGAGCGGGCCGGCCGGCAGCTGGGCAAGGAGGGTTCCATCACCATGATCCCCATCCTCACCATGCCCGAGGACGACAAGACCCACCCCATCCCCGACCTGACCGGGTATATCACCGAGGGCCAGATCATCCTCTCCCAGGAGCTGTTCCGCAAGGGCATCAATCCCCCCGTGGACGTGCTGCCCTCCCTGTCCCGTCTGAAGGACAAGGGTATCGGCGTGGGCAAGACCCGGGAGGATCACGCCAACACCATGAACCAGCTCTTCGCGGCCTACTCCACCGGTAAGGACAACAAGGAGCTGATGTCCATCCTGGGCGAGGCGGCCCTGACCCCCACCGACCTGCTGTACGCCAAGTTCGCCGACGAGTTCGAGCGGCGGTACGTGAACCAGGGCTATGAGGAGAACCGCTCCATCGAGGAGACGCTGAACCTGGGCTGGGAGCTGCTGTCCATCCTGCCCACCGCCGAGCTGAAGCGCATCAAGCAGGAGTATATCGACAAGTATCTGCCCAAGAAAGACCAGTAAAGGAGGGGTAGGTCATGGCAAACACCGTGGTAAACCCCACCCGAATGGAGCTTACCCGCTTGAAAGGCAAGCTGAAAACCGCCCGGCGGGGCCACAAGCTGCTGAAGGACAAGCGGGACGAGCTGATGAAGCAGTTTCTGGACACCGTGCGGGAGCTTCGCGCCCTCCGCGCCCAGGTGGAGCAGGAGCTGATGCGGGTCCACAGCTCCTTCACCGTGGCCTCCGCGCTGATGAGCGCGCAGGCCATGGAGCAGGCGTTGATGTACCCCAAGCAGAGCGTGGAGCTGACCATGACGTTTAAAAACGTCATGTCGGTGAACGTGCCCGAGTACCACTACCAGACCCGCACCGACGACACCGGGGACATCTTCCCCTACGGCTTCGCCGCCACCAGCGGCGAGCTGGACGGGGCGGTGGCCGCCCTGGGCGAGGTATTCCAGAATATGCTGAAGCTGGCGGAGACGGAAAAGGCCGCCCAGCTTATGGCGGAGGAGATCGAAAAGACCCGGCGGCGCGTCAACGCCCTGGAGTACGTGGTCATCCCCAACACCCAGGAGAACATCCGGTATATCACCATGAAGCTGGACGAGAACGACCGCTCCACCACCACCCGGCTGATGAAGGTGAAGGATATGCTGCTGGCCGAGGCCCTGGAGGAGCGCAGGGCTGAAACCGACCGGGCCATCAAGACGTTCGGGAAGCCGGACGCGGCAGAGGTTTAAGAACCGCCGTACCGCGCCGCCGCTTCCGCGAAGGGACACAAAGGGAAAAGACGGTACTGTCTGGGAGAAATCCCGGGCAGTACCATCTTTTCCAATTAGAGCGGTTCTGTAGAAACGGCGCGGCTATTCATTATGCACGCAAGCCCCACACCCTAATAGAGGATTGAACGCGGTATGAAAAGAAAAATAAACAACGTCCCTTTTTCCGTCCTTTCCGTCATTGCGGCCCTATCCATCGTGCTTCCGCTGGCCCTCCCCCGGCTGTTCGGCCCGATTTGGAGCTGGGAGGGCTTTCTGCGTACTGCGGCGATCCGGAGCAAGAAGCTGTGGCTGCTTTTTTGCGGCGTCCTGCTCCTGACCTCCGTGATCGTTCTCTGCGCCATCCAGATTCCCGCGGGCTTCTGGAAAAAGCTGGGAAATATAAAATGGGTGCTTTTGTGTATTGCCGTGGTTGTCTCAGCCGTGGTGTTTCCCCGTCACATCCCCCTGTCCGCCCGGTGGTTTGAGCAGCACTATCTGGTGGCGCACGCGGGGGGAAGAAGTCCGAACGGCTACACCTACGTCAATTCCTTGGAGTCCTTTGAGCTGAACTACCAGCAGGGCCACCGGGTTTTCGAGGGGGACCTGTGCCTCACCGCCGACGGCGTGCTGGTGCTGGAGCACGACTGGCCCCACTGGTGTAAGAAAACCGGCGTGGAATACACCGGGCAGGCGGTGTCCTACGATCAGTTTATGGCGTCCAGGTTTTACGGCGCGGAGACCCCCATGGATGTAACATCGCTGATCAACCTGATGGCTCTCCACGAGGATATGTACTTTATGACCGACTTCAAGTACTGTTATGAGGAGGCCGACGTGAAATCCGGCTTCCGGCAGATTGTCCAGGCCGCGAAGGACGCGGGGCGGACGGACATTCTGGCCCGTTTTATCATCCAGAACCACCACAACGACTTCAAGCCCTGGGTGGACCAGGTCTACCCCTTCGAGAATTGGCTGTATACCTACTATTCCATCGGAGATTCGGAGGACCGCCTCCCGGAGAATCTGGTGGCATACTGCCGGCGGGAGAACATCCCCGTCATTACGATGTGGGAAAATATGCCTGACGATCTGTGGTTCGGGCTGACGCAGCCCCACAACATCCAAATTTTCGCCCATACGGTCAATGATCCCGCCCGCTCCGCCCAGCTGATCCAGGCCGGAGTCGCCGGAATTTATACAGACGACATCAAGCCCGGCGAAGGCTTGCCCGCCGGCTCTTGATTGGTTTCGGCGCGGACGGACAGCCGAACAGATGGAACATATCAAAAGAACTCCCGGCAGCTTCAGGCAAGCTGCCGGGAGTTTTTGCGTGGAAATGAAATCAGGGCTTCTTCACGCTGAGGTTCAGCACCAGAGCCGCCCCGGACAACACCAGCAGCAGCACAAAGGGGGCCGCGTAGCCGCCGGAGCTGGTGAACAGCATACTGGACACGGTAGCCAGCAGGGAGGCCCCCATCAGGTTGAAGTTCATGATGGAAAAGTTCATGGAAAAGTGCCGGGAGCCATAAAATGCCGACACGAAGGCGGAGGAAATGGTGGGGCAGGAGCCGTAGGAGAACCCGGTGACGCACAGGCCCGCCACGCACAGGGGCACCGAGCCGATGAGCACGGACAGTAGCGTCACCCCGGCGGCGGCAATAGCCACCGCGTTGGCCAGCAGCATGGTTTTGCGGCGGCCCAGCTTGTCGAAAACCGCCCCGGTGGCGATGCGGCCCAGGCCGTTGCAGACGGACAGCACCCCCACCAGGGTGGTGGCAAGCCCCGCCTCCGCGCCCACGGAGATGGACAGGTCCCGGGCGAAGGAGATCACCGTATTACCCACCGCCGCCAGAAACACAATGCACACAAAGGCCCGCCAGAAGGTAAAGCGGCGTACCATCTCCGCCGGGGTGTAGTCCCTGGCCTCGAAGTCCTCGGAGCTGCCGCCCGCCTTTCCCTCCGGCTTGGGCAGCTCCAGGCCCGCCGGGGGCAGGCGGAGGAGGAACCCGGCCGCCGCCAGGATGAGCCCCAACGCCGCGCCCAGCCCCGTGAAGGCCATCCGCCAGCCAACGGCGGGGTGCTCCATCAGTGCGCTCACCGTATTGCCCACCACCAGGGCGGAGGCCCCGAAGCCCATCATCAGCGCGCCGGAGCAGGTGCCCTTTTTGTCGGGAAACCAAGCGTTTACGGTGGAAATGATCACATTATAGGCGATGCCGATGCCCAAGCCCGCCAGCACGCCATAGCTGACGTACAGCATGGCCACGCTCGCGCCGTCCAGCCGGGCGGTGAGAAAAAAGCCCAGGCAGGACAGCACGCCCGCCAGGATCAGGGAGGCCCGGGAGCCGATCCGCTTGGACAGCAGGCCCCCCGCCATGCCGCCCAGGCAGAAGAAGCACATCGTCAAGGTGAAATTCAGGGCCAGCTGGTCGGCGGTCCAGCCGAAGTCCGCCGCCAGGGGGGCCTTCAGAATGGACCAGCCGTAGATGATGCCCGCGAACAGCAGGGCAAGGACGCCCGCCGCCAGGTACAGCCAACGGACGTTTAGGTTTTTTTTGCTCATATTCTCCCACGCCTCTCATATAAAATGGATGGGGGCCGCGCCCCCTCAAATCTTGCAATATATATCTTACTCAATTTATCCCTGGTTGTCTACCCCTAAATTTCCCTTGGCCCGGAAAATTTCTAAGCGTTGGAAAATACTGGCCTCACCCCATCCATAATCTTGCAAGATGCTAAATATTTTTTGTAAAATATATAATTATCCCTTGCAATCCGGAGCGGGCTGTAGTATACTTGCCTTAGAGCCTGTTTGAAATCTATCAAAACGCCATCCCGGCACATCTTTTTCCGCTGGGCTACGTTGACTTGACTTGAAATACACAAAGTATTCCTGCGTCAAATCGCCTTGCCCAGCGAAAAAATCTGCGCCTGTCTGGCATTCCGCCAGATTTTAAACAGACTCTTAGAAACAAGGGAGGTGCGGAGGATGAACGGACACACCGGACTGCCGGAAGGCCCCTGGCTGGACGGCACGCGGCACAGCTTCGTCTTTTTAGGGGAGGCGGGCAGCGGCAAGAGCGAGATCGCCATCAGCTTCGCCAGGGCCCTGGCCCAGGCGGACCCCCGCCCCGTCCACTTCTTCGACCTGGACATGACCAAGCCCCTGTTCCGCTCCCGGGACGCGGGGACGGAGCTGGAGCGGGCCGGAGTTACCGTCCACTACCAGGAGCAGTTTATGGACGCCCCCACCCTGGTGGGCGGCGTAATGCCCACCCTCCGGGACGAGAACCGTCTGGCGGTGCTGGACGTGGGAGGCGATTACATCGGGGCCCGGTCCATCGGCGGCTTCGCCCCCCAGCTCAACCAGCCGTCCGCCGCCGTGTTCTACGTGATCAACGCCTACCGCCCCTGGTCGGACACCATCGAGCACATCGATGGCACCCTGGGCAAGATCCTGGGCGTGTCCCACGTGAAGCTCACCCAGCTGTTCCTGGCGGCCAACCCCAACAACGGCGCGTCCACCACCCTAAACGAGGTGGTGGAGGGCTTCCGCCGCACCGATGCCCTGGTGCGGGAGTACCTGCCCCTGTCCTTCGCCTGCGTCCGGGAGGAGCTGGCGGATCAGGCGGCCCAGGTCCTGCCCGTCCCCGTGCTCCCGCTGAAGCTGGCCCTGGCCTACCCCTGGCAGGACGTTTAGGAACCGAATGGGGCCATTTGGCCCCGTGGTTATATCATTTCAGGAGAAAGGAGGGCTTCCCATGGCTATGATCAAAGTGATCGCCGAACGCTGCAAGAGCTGCGGCTACTGCGTCAGATACTGTCCCAAGCAGGTGCTGGCGGTGGGCAAACGGGTCAATTCCAAGGGCTATGAGTACGTGGAGCCGGTGAACCAGGACGCCTGCATCGCCTGCTGTATGTGCGCCCGGATCTGCCCCGACGGTACCATCGAAGTCTACAAGTAAAAGGAGAGGAACCACTATGGCAAGAGTATTGATGAAGGGCTGCGAGGCCATCGCCGAAGCGGCGGTCCGCGCCGGGTGCCGGTTCTTCGCCGGATACCCCATCACCCCCCAGAACGAGATCCCCGAATACTTCGCCCGCCGTATGCCCGAGGTGGGCGGCACCTTTGTCCAGGGCGAGTCCGAGGTGGCCTCCGTAAACATGGTGTACGGCGCGGCCTCCGCCGGAACCCGGAGCATGACCTCCTCCTCCTCCCCCGGCATCGCCCTCAAGAGCGAGGGCATCAGCTACTGCGCCGCCGCCCGGATTCCCATGGTGTACGCCAACATCTCCCGGGGCGGCCCCGGCGTGGGAGCCATCCAGCCCGCCCAGCAGGACTATTTCCAGGCAACCCGCGCCAGCGGCAACGGCGGCTTTGAGATGCTGGTGCTGGCCCCCTCCACCGTGCAGGAGGCCGTGGATCTCACCTACGCCGCTTTTGACTACGCCGACCGGGACCGCAACCCGGTGCTGATTTTGGCCGACGGCGTCATCGGCACCATGATGGAGCCGGTGGAGCTGCCCCCCATGAAGTCCGACGAGGAGATCGCCGCCATCCAGGCGGGCAAGGCCAAGTGGGCCTGCACCGGGCACAAGCTGGACTACGCCAACCGGGCCTGGATCCAGCCGGGCCAGTGGGACACCGCCAAAATGCAGGCGGAGAACGAGAAAGCCGCCGCCCTGTACGCCTCCTGGGAGAAGGACGTGCAGGTGGAGGAGTACCTGGTGGAGGACGCGGAGGTGGTCATCGCCGCCTACGGCGTGTCCGCCCGGATCGGCAAGTCCGTGGTGGAGCTGTGCCGGGCCGCGGGGAAGAAGGTGGGCCTCATCCGGCCCATCACCGTCCACCCCTTCCCCTACGCCGCCTTCGACCACATCAACTACGGCGTCTGCAAGGCGGTGCTGGACGTGGAGATGTCCATCCCCGCCCAGCTGGTCCAGGACGTGGCCATGGGCGTAAAGGGCCGCTGTCCTGTGGAGACCTGCCTCTGCTCCGGCGGCAACATCATGAGCCGGGAGGCCGTCCTCAGGGCCGTGGACGCCATTCTGGACAAGTAAGGGGGAGACGGATATGGAAAAGATTTATTCCCGCACCACCACCATCCAGGAGGACAAGGTGTCCGGGTTCTGCCCCGGCTGTATGCACTCCACCGTGGTGAAGCTCATCGGCGAGGTTCTGGACGAGCTGAAGCTGGTGGACAAGGCCGTGATGGTCACCGGAATCGGCTGCTGCGGCCTCCACATGGATTACATCGCCTACGACACCATCACCGCCCCCCACGGGCGGGCCACCGCCGTGGCCACCGGCATGAAGCGCACCAGCCCGGACAGCCTGATCTTCACCTACCAGGGGGACGGCGATTTCGCCTCCATCGGCCTGGGCGAGTCCCTCTCCGCCGCCAACCGGGGGGAGAACATCACCGTGATCTTCATCAACAACGGCATCTACGGCATGACCGGAGGCCAGATGGCCCCCACCACCCTGCTGGGGATGAAGGCGTCCACCGCCCCCAAGGGCCGGATCGCCGAGGAGCACGGCTACCCCATGCATATGTGCGAGATTTTGAACCAGCTCACCGCGCCCTGCTACCTGGAGCGCACCAGCTGCAACACCCCGCAGAACGTGATCAAAACCAAGAACGCCATCAAGAAGGCCTTCCGGAACCAAATCGAGGGGAAGGGCTTCTCCATGGTGGAGATCGTCACCAGCTGCCCCACCAACTGGGGGCTGGACCCGCTGGACGCCCTGGACTTCATCGAGCAGAAGATGCTGCCCGAGTTCCCGCTGGGCGTGATCCGAGACAGATAAGGGGGTACGCGACTATGGAAACCAATCTGTGCGCAGCCGGATTCGGCGGCCAGGGCGTCATGACCCTGGGCAAATTCCTGGCGTCCGCCGCCTGCAACGCCACCGACAAGAACGTCACCTTTTTCCCCTCCTACGGCGCGGAGCAGCGGGGCGGCACCGCCAACTGCTTCGTGGTCATCTCCGACGGGATGATCGGCGCGCCCCTGGGGGACGTGATGGACGACTTGATCGTCATGAACGGCCCCTCCCTGGCTAAATTTTTGAAAACGCTGAAGCCCGGCGGCACCCTGTTCCTCAACAGCTCCATCGTGGACGAGAAGGACGTGAACCGGGACGACGTGAAGGTGGTGAAGGCCCCCGTCACCGAGCTGGCCCTGGAGATGGGCAACGCCAAGGTGCTCAACGTGATCATGCTGGGGGTGTACGTGGGCTATACCGAGGTGGTGCCCCCTGAGGTGGTGTGGGACACCATCGAGCACAAGCTGGGGAAGAAGCCCAAGCTGCTGCCGCTGAACAAGGCCGCCTTCGAGAAGGGCCTGGAGCTGGGCCGGGCGCAGAGGTAACCGTCCCAAGCGCGAAAAAAGGGGGGCCGGCTCACCCCATGAGCCGGCCCCGCGCCGCTGGTCTTAGAACCTGCATTCACAACCTCAAACGCCGTCTGGCCGGGCCTTTTTCCGCCATACTGCGTTGCATTTTCTTGAAATACACAAAGTATTCCCGCGAAAACGCGCCTTGTCTGGCGAAAAAATCCCTCGTCCATCCGGCATATTCGGCTGTAAATACAGGTTCTTATTCATGCTCCTTCAGCCACTTCAGAATGGCGGGGGTGGACTGCTCCATGTAGGACTGGAGGGCGGCGCACACTGCCCTCGCGTCCTCGTCCTCCACTCCGTCCCGGAGCGCGGTCAGCTCCGCGGCGTGGCCGCTCCAGCCGGGGCACTCGGCGTAGATGTGCCTCAGCAGGAGCATCTGCCCCTGGATGGCTACCATGCTCCGGTCCAGGCGGCGGTTGCCGCAGTGGTGGTAGAACACCCCGATGAGGTTGTGCACCGCCTTGACCCCCTCCCGGGGGGAGCGGGCGGATTTGTAGCGGTCCAGCTGCTCCTCCACGGCGTCCAGCATCTCGTCCAGGTTACCGTTTTTCATGGACAGCTGCACCGCCGCCTGCTGGAGGGTGAGGGCCAGCTCGTGGATCTCCCGGACGTCGTGCTCGTCCAGGGTCAGCACCCGGGCACCCACGTTGTTCTCGTAGATCACCAGCTCCTCCTGCTGAAGCCGGTTCACCGCCTCCCGGATGGGGGTGCAGCTCACCCCCAGCTCCGACTGGAGCTCGTTTACGTTGAGCCGGGTGCCCATGGGGATTTTCAGGGTGATGATGTCCTCCCGCAGCCGGGAGTAGATCTGATCCACCAGGGACGCCTTTTTGATTCGTGCCATTGTCCAACGCTCCTATCCGCTTGTCACATTTTATATCTTGCAAGGTATATTATACCGGGTCCCCACAAAATTGCAAGGGGGAATTTCCCGCCGCCCCCCTATTACAACACAGAAAGGAAGCTCCGCCATGGTTTTCAAGACATTTGACCAGCTCATCGAGCACCAGAAGGGCCACCCCTCCATGTCCCGCATGGCCGTCGCCGCCGCCGGGGATGAGCACACCATCGAGGCCGCCCTCCACGCCCGGAAGGAGGGCATCGCCCACCCCATCCTGGTGGGGGACAAAAAGCTGATTGACGAGGCCCTGTCCCGCCTGGGGGAGACCGCCGCCCCCGAGGATATCTACGATGTGCCCGACCTGGCGGAGTCCGCCCGGTACGCCGTGGGCCTGGTCCGGGAGGGCAAGGCCGACTTCCTCATGAAGGGTAAGCTGGACACCTCCGTGCTGCTCAAGGCGGTGGTGGACAAGGAGCACGGCCTGGGCAAGGGCGGCGTCATGAGCCACTTCACCGCCTTTGAGGTGCCCTCCTACCACAAGCTGCTGGTGCCCGTGGACGGCGGCATGGTGACCTACCCCACCCTGGAGCAGAAAAAGAGCATCATCGAGAACACCGTGGGGGCCCTGCGGGCCATGGGCTACGAGTGCCCCAAGGTGGGGGTGGTGGCCTGCGTGGAGAAGCTCAACCCCAAGATGCCCGAGACGGTGGAGGGGGACGCCCTGAAGCAGATGAACCAGCGGGGGGAGATCACCGGCTGTATCATCGAAGGCCCCATCTCCTACGACTGCGCCGTGAGCAAGGAGATTGCCGACTTCAAGGGTTTTGAAAGCCCCTGCGCCGGGGACTGCGACGTGCTGGTGGCCCCCAATATCCACGCCGGGAACCTGATGGGCAAGATGCTCACCGTCACCTGCGGGGCCAAGATGGCTGGATTTATCGTGGGCGCGAAGTGCCCCATCGTCATGACCAGCCGGGGCTCCTCCCCCCTGGAAAAGTACCTGTCCATCGTGATTTCCGCCGCCGCGGCCCGCTGACAGGAGGTTATGATGGAAAAACTGCTGATTCTGAACCCCGGCTCTACCTCCACCAAGATCGCCGTTTTTGAGGACGAAACCCCGCTGTTCATCGAGTCCATCGTCCACTCCCCGGAGGAGCTGGCCCCCTTTGAGCACGTGGCCGACCAGTACGGATTCCGCAAGGAGCTGGTGGTTCGGACCCTGGAGAGCCACGGCGTGGCCTTGGACAGCCTGTCCGGTATCGTGTCCCGGGGCGGGCTGCTCACCCCCATTGAGGCGGGGGCCTATGAGGTCAACGACGACATGGTGTGGCAGCTCAAAAACAGGCCCCAGAACGAGCACGCCTCCAACGTGGGGGCCATGATCGCCCGGGCCATCGGTGTGGAGTACGGCATTCCCGCCTTCATCTACGATGGGATCACTGTAGACGAGCTGCTGCCCATCAACAAGATCACCGGCATCACCGCCTTCCGCCGGAAGGGCATGGGCCACAACCTGAATACCCGGGCCGCCGCCCTGCGGTACGCCCGGGAGCAGGGCAAGGCTTACCAGGACGTTACCGTTATCGTGGCCCACCTGGGGGGCGGGATCTCCGTCAACCTCCACCACAACGGGCGGATCGAGGACTTCATCAACGACGAGGAGGGACCGTTCTCCCCGGAGCGTTCCGGCGGCCTGCCCATGTTCGACGTGATCAAGATGTGCTACGACGGGGAGCACGATTACAGCTCCATGATGAAGCTGGTGAAGCGGCAGGGCGGGCTGATGTCCCACCTGGGCACCACCGACAGCCGGGAGGTGGAAAAGCTGATCCAGGGCGGCGATGAGCACGCCAAGCTCATCTATGACGCCATGGCGTTGAACGTGGCCAAGAACATCGCCAAGTGCGCCCCCAACGTCTGCGGTAAGGTAGATGCCATCCTGCTCACCGGGGGCATCGCCTACTCCGCGTACTTCACCGGGTACATCAGGGAGCGGGTGGAGTTTATCGCCCCGGTGGTGGTGTACCCCGGGGAGGACGAAATGCTCTCCCTGGCCCTGGGCGGCCTGCGGGTGCTGCGGGGCGAGGAGAAAGCCAAAACCTATACCAAAGTGGAAAATCCAGGCTACTGATTACCGAACGTTTCGCGCCCCTCCCGTTGGGAGGGGCGCGTTTTTGCGTTTGGGACGTTTTTCGGTGTAAATTCATAGGCTGGGACAGCAAATCGTGAGGAGGTCCTCTCCATGAAGCTGTCCCAGCTTTTGTCCGCCGTGGGCGCGGACTGTCCCCAGGATGCGGACATTTCCGCCGTCACCTGCGATGCCCGGGAGGCGGGTCCCGGCGCGCTGTTCGCCGCCCTGCCCGGAGCCCGGGCCGACGGCCGCGACTTTATCCCCCAGGCCCTGGAGCGGGGCGCGGCCGCTGTTCTCTGCGCTCCGCCCCTGCCGGAGGGCGTCAACGGCGCAGCGGTGGCCCACCCGCGGGCCGCGTTCGCCCGGATCTGCGCCGAATTTTACCGCCACCCCGCCCGTCAGCTCACCCTGATCGCCGTCACCGGAACCAAGGGCAAAACCACCACCGCCCATATGCTCCGGGAAATTTTCTCCGCCGCCGGGTACAAAACCGGGATGATCGGCACCCTGGGGGCCTACATCGGGCGTGCGCTGGTGGAGGACAGCCCCAACACCACCCCGGAGCCAGCCGCCCTCCACCGCGCCCTGCGGAAGATGGCCGACGCCGGGTGCTCCCATGTGGTGATGGAGGTGTCCTCCCAGGCCATGAAGCTGAAGCGGGTGGAGGGCATCACCTTCGACGCCGCCCTGTTCCTCAACCTCTCCCCCGACCACATCGGCGGGGCCGAGCACGCCGATTTTTCCGAGTACCGGGACTGCAAGGCCGCCCTGTTCCGCCAGTGCCGCCTGGCTGTGGGCAACGCCGACGACCCCGCCTGGCCCGCCATGGCCTCCCAGGTCCCCCCCTTCGCCCCCGTCCACACCTTCGGCTTCGGGTGGGGCGTGGACACCCGGGCCGTGGACGCGGGGCCGGACCCCGGCCGGGATTTCGCCGTCCGGCTCTCCGTGGAGGGCGCGGCCCCCTACCACGTCCCCATGCCGGGGCGGTTCAACGCCTGGAATGCCCTGGCCGCCGTCTCCCTGGCCCGGACGCTGGGGCTGGACGACGGCGCGATCCGGGCCGGACTGGCCCATACCTCCGTGCCGGGGCGTGCTCAGCGGTTCCCCGCCCCCGCGCCCTATGCCGTTATCATTGACTACGCCCACAACGGCGAAAGCCTTGCCGCCCTGCTGGGCGCGGTGCGGGAGTGCCGCCCCCGGCGGATTCTCGCCGTGCTCGGGGCCGGAGGGAACCGCCCCAAGCTCCGCCGCGCCGATATGGGCCGCGCCGCCGCCCTGGGCGCGGATTACGCCATTCTCACCGAGGATAACCCCCGGTGGGAGCGGACGGAGGACATCTGCGGGGACATCGCCGCCGCCGTGGGCGGGGCCATCCCCACGGAGATCATCCCGGACAGGGGGCGGGCCATCCGCCGGGCGTTGGAGCTGGCGGGGCCGGGGGACGCGGTGGTGCTGGCGGGGAAGGGCCACGAGGGGTACATTGAGGCCCGGGGGACGCGGCGGGCCTTTTCCGAGTGGGCCGTGCTGGAGGAGTATTTCCGGGGAACGGCAAAGCCCGCCGGGTGAACCCCCGGCGGACTTGCTTTTTGTCGAATCCAGTGATATACTGAAGTTGGCCCTGTTTTCAGGGCTGGGCACCGTGCGTCAGTGTTAGAAAAAAGGCGGTTCGTCACATGACCCCGAAAGGGGGTGACACTATGCGGATCACGCTTCATATCGGACAGTTTACTGTTACGATCATCGTGAAAAGCAGAAACCGCCACTCCCTCAAGTGACGGTTTCTTAAAGCGAAACCCATGAACTTTAACGGACTAACCGCCTTGACGCACGGTGTCCTTCTGTTTTTATTATAACCGCAAGCCCCGGCGTTGTCAAGGGGCGGAAGCAAGAGGCGAACAGCAAAAGCCCGCCGGGTGATCCGGCGGGCTTTTGCCTGGGGCTATTGGAACAGGAAAGGAATAGGTTTAGGGGGTGTCACCCTGGCCATCACCCTCGGTGGTGTCGGGGGTATAGGTCGTGCCACAGAAGTCGCACTTCTGGTTGGCCGTGTGAGTTTTTTCTACCGTTTTTTCAGTGCAAGTGCCTACTTGGCTCGCACAAGTGCCAACACACTTGGAGCCATCTTGTGAGGCCTGGTACTGGTAGTCATGGGTATGCTCTACAGGCTCGGGATCAGGCGTTGCCGCGGGCAGGGTTGCGCCGCAAGTACCACACGTTGCACCGGGCGCAGTGCTGCCATGGTCACACTTGTGAGCCGAGTTGTTCTTGCAGACACCATCCTTGTTGCTCCAGTCGTGCTTGGTGGAATCGATAGCGATTTCCTCAACCTTCTCATACTTGCAGATTGAGCAAGTAGATGTCTTGCTGCCCTTTTCGGTGCAGTTGGGTTCCTTGGAGGTTTGAGCTTCACCAAACGTATGGGCATCAGACTTGGTATAACCGCACACGCATTTGCCAGTGTGCTTCTCAGCGGTCTTGGTATCATACGTCAGAGTATGCGCAGAACTGGTACCCTTAGCATCACAGTATTTGCACAAGTTGTAATGCCCGTTCTCGTCATAGCCTTTGCGATTATCTGCGGTGAAATCGTGCTCGAGCATCGCGATATCCTCTACCGAGCTCTGAGTACAGCCAGGATTCGCGCAGGCCACAGTCTTTTTCCCCACTGCGGAGCAGGTGGGCTGCTTTGTTACAGTGATCTTGGTCAGGCTGTGCCCAGTCTTGGTGATGGTTACAGTACCCTTCGCGCCGCAGACGCTGCAAGTATACGTACCAATACCATCTACCGTACAGGTCGCAGCAGTGGTAGTCTGGGCTTCGCCCCAAGTATGACCGTCTTTGCAGTCGTTAGCATTTCCTCCAGTGATGTTTTCGTCCGCAATTTCGCCAGAACCGGGCACAGTAGGTGTACTCGGCGTACCAGCAGAATCTTCAACGTCACCACGGTTATCTTCATCCGGAGTGCCAGTGGAGCCGGAGGTGCTGTCGTCGGGAGTGCTGGGCTTATTGCCGCCAGTGGAGCCGCCGCCGATGGGATAGCTGGGGGTGCTGGGGGTGGTGGCGATCACATCGCCGTTGGCGTCGGTGACGGACCCGGTGCCCTCGGTCTTGTTCACCTTCACGTCACCCGCCACGGTGACGGACACGTCGGACTTCACGGTGGTGATGGTGGTGCCCTGCTCGCCGGTGACGGTGGACCCGGCGGCGGTGGCGGCCACGTCCACGGTGGCGACAGCCGCGCCGTTGGTGAGGGCCACGCTGGCGTTGGAGGCGTTCACTGCGACGGTGGTCACCTTGGCGTTGTCCAGCTCCACCTTGGCGGTGCTGCTGACTTCCACGGTGCCCACGGTGGCGTCCTTGACCACCACGGGGGCGTCGCCCTCCACGGCGACCTTAGCCACGCTGCCCTGGACGGTGACGGTGTCGGTGCCGCCGACCACGGCCACCTCGGCCACGGAGCTGGCCTTGTCGGCCACGATGCGGACGGGGCCGGCGATCTTGGACACCAGCACCTGGCTGCTGTCGCTGTTGATGAAGTGGATGGAGTTGACGCCGCCGCCGCGGACGACCACGCGGCCCTCGATGGTGACGTTCTCAAAGAACACGTCGCCCTCGCCCACGCCCTCGCCGATGATCACGTCGCCGTGGACGGTGGTGTCCTTCACGGTGACGCCGGGGACATTGATCATCACGGCCTTGCCGCCCAGCTCGGTGACGGTTCCGGCGGTGCTGATGTAGTCGCCGAAGATGTTAAACATCACCTGGGCGAACTCCTGGCGGGTGATATTGCCCTTGGGGTTGAGCTTGCCGCTGCTGCCGTTGACGTACCCGGCGGCGACCATGGCGGCCACCTCGCCGGAGGCCCAGCCGGAGATCTGGGCGGCGTCGGTGAATTGGGCCAGGACAGAGGAGCTTCCGGCCTCCAGCTTCAGCGCGCGGGCCAGGACGGCGAAGGCCTGCTCCCGGGAGATGTTCCTGCCGGGCTCAAAGGTGCCGTCGTTGTTGCCGTTCATGATCTCCATGAACACGGCACCGGGGACGGCGTTCTGAGTGACGTACCAGGCGTCGGCCTTCACATCGGAGAAGCCGGAGACGCTGGCACTCTGGGTGGTGCCGAAGGCGCGGACCAGGATGGCCGCCATTTCGGCGCGGGTGAGGTAATCGGTGGGACGCAGGAGGCCGTCGGAGCCGTTCAGAAGGCCGTTTTCCACGGCGGCCTCCAGGGGGGCCTTGGCCCAGTTGTCGGGCATATCCGTGAAGTCTGCCGCGGACGCCCAGGTGGTCAGGGTGAGGGTCATCGCCAGCGTCAGCACCACGGCGAAGATCCTCTTGCTGAGGGTTTTCATGTTTACCTATCTCCTTTCCTGAGTGGGAAAATCAGGCACGGTGGCCTGTAGTAATACTATATACCATCTTTCGGCAGAAGTCAACTATCAGTCGTAAACTACACCAATAGAAAATGCCATGCCGATACACTATGAGTAAAGGAGTGATTGCCCATGGTTGAGCTGGCAGACCGCCTCCGGGAGCTGCGGCAGGAGCGGGGCTGGACGCAGGGCCGGGTGGCGGAGCGGCTTGGTGTGACGCCCTCGGTGATTTCCGCCTATGAGAATGGTATACGTCAACCATCCTATGAAGTTCTGATAAAATTAGCACGGCTTTATGGGGTAACGTCGGATTATCTTTTGGGGATCAGCGGCAGGCGCACCCCGGACAGTCAGCACCTTGTAAGCCTGGACAGGCTGTCCCCCACCAACATCGCCCTGGTGAGCCAGCTCATCCGGGCGTTGGGGGAGATGTGAGAAAACGGCCCGTCCCTGCTTTGGGGACGGGCCGTTTTACTATGCCAGGGCGGGGACGAATACGCGCCAGGAGCATCCGTCCCGGAGGGTTTCGTCGTTGCTGTCCGAGAGGCTGAAGTAGTACACGGGCTGGCGGAAGCCCTTGCTGTCGGTGAGGTATTCCAGGTCGCAGGCGGTGACATGGACCTCCCCCTGGGTGGTGTCCACGAAGCCGAAGGCGAAGGCGTTGGTGTGGTCGAAGCGGCCCGCGCAGAGGCGGCGGTAGGCCTCCTGCTGGGAGATCACCGGGGCGTCCCCGTGGAGGGTGACGGCGGCCATGGCACTGTCCACCTCGTAGAGCCTGCCGCTTTTGGAGACCCGGCATTCTATGGAGCCGTCGTAGAACAAGCCGTCCTGCTCCAGGTTGGCGGCGCGGAAGGTGTATCTGCCCTTGCCCTCGTCGTAGAATCTGGCGGCGGCGGGGAGGGGTATGCCCAGCTCGTCCAGGGCGGCGCGGAGGTCCGCTTCGGTGGTGGTGCCCCAGCCGTCGTGTCTGTCCTCCACCCGGTAGTCGCTGTATCGGTAGGAGCGGTCGTTGTGATCCACAATGATGCAGAAGGTGCTGTGGTCGGAGTAGTAGGTGGTGTTGTCGTAATAGATGATGTCAAACCGATCGCCGCTGATATCCACCCCCCGGCGTTGGGCGAAGTCCAGGGCGAACTCGTCGCAGGTCGCTTTGGTGAAGGGCTCCGCCCAGTACACCCCGGCGGGGCCGGGTTCATCGGACAGGGGGCAGTCCAGCACCCACCGCGTCCCACTGGTATCGGCGGGGGCCACGGGGATGGGGCCGTCCGCCAGATTGCCGTAGGGCTGGAGCTGGTAGGTCAGGAAAATCCCGGCCAGCACGGCGGCGGACAGGGCGGGCAGGATGGTGTAAAGGCCCGCCGCCTTCCACTCCCTGCGGGAGAGGCTGAGGGCGGCGAGGCAAAGGCAGAAGCCCAGCGCGGCCCCCAGGGTGTTGCAGAACAGATCGTCCACGTCGGCCTGCCCCCGTCCGGTGAAATACTGGATGATCTCGATGGCGAGGGAGGTGGACAGCCCCGCCGCCAGCGTCCAGTACCACCGCTGGAACCGGGGGAAGGCCAGGGGCAGAAGCACGCCGAACGGTATAAACATGGCGATATTCAACAGTGGGTTGAGCCAGATTTGCAGGGTAAAGGCGTTCCACGCCTCCCAGAAGGCCAGGAACAGGTGGGTCTGCACCCAGAGGCGCATTCCCGGATTGGCGGTGCGGATCAGCAGGGTGATGGTGACCAGCCCCGCCAGATAGCAGGCCAGCAGGGCGATGGCGGCGGCCCGCCGGACGGGGATGGGACGGCCCCGGTCCTTCCGCCACACGTAGTACAGGAACAACGCCCCGCCCGCCAGCAGGGCGGCCAGCAGCGCGGGAGCCAGGGCCTTGGAAAAGTACCGCAGGATGGTGTTGATGAAGTCGTGCATGGGGGCTTCTCCCTTCTCTGTGTCTTCCCCTGATTGTACCAGATGGGGGCGGGAAATGTGTGGCGGGATTCTCACGAAAACCTTGTGATTTTCTTACGATTTGGGGAGGGCCACCTGGAAGGTGGTGAGGCCGTCCCCGCTGTGGGCGGAAATTGTGCCGCCGTGAAGCTCCACGATCTCCTTGGCGATGGCCAGGCCCAGGCCCGCCCCTCCCGTCCGGGCGGCGCGGGAGGAGTCCAGGCGGAAGAAGCGGTCGAAAACGCGCTCCAGCTTCTCCGGGGGGATGGTGGCCCCCCGGTTGGTGAAGGTGAGGAGCACGGCGTGTTCCTCCACTGCGGCGGCGATCTCCACCTGGGTGTCGGGATCGCTGTAGTGGCAGGCGTTGCGCAGGAGGTTGTCGAACACCCTTGCCAGCTTGTCCGGGTCGCAGCCGCAGATCAGGGACGGGGGCAGAGCCAGGGCGCAGGTGAGGCCGTGCTCGCTGAGCTGGGGCCTGAACTCGTCCGCCACCTGCTGGAGCATCCGGGTCAGGTCAATGGGACGCCGTTCCAGCTCCAGGTGGGTGAGGCTGAAGCGGGTGATGTCGAAAAACTCGTCGATCAGATCCTCCAGCCGCTCCGCCTTGTCCAGGGCCACCCCGGTGTACCGGGCCCGGAATTCCGGGGACAGCCCCGGCTCGTCCCGCAGGAGGGTGAGGTAGCCGACGACGCTGGTGAGGGGCGTTTTCAGGTCGTGGGCCAGGTAGACGATGAGGTCGTTTTTTCGCTGCTCCGCGTCCTTGACCGCCAGGGCGGAGCGCAGGGCCTGCTCCCGGGCCAGGTTGAGCTGGGTCTGCACCTGCTCCATCTCGGCGGGGAGGGCGATAGGCTCCTCGGTGGGGTGGGAAAGGGCCTGGGCGGCGTCCACCAGGGCGTCCAGACAGCGCAGGGAGCGGGCAATGAAGCGGAGGCAGATCACGAAGCCCCCCGCCGCCGTCACCAGCAGGTAGAGCGGGGCCACATTCAGGTGGGCCCAGCTGACGAAGCGGTAGAGCACTCCGGTGCCGTCCCAGCTGGAGGCGGCGGCGATGTAGTAGCACAGCACCGCCACCGCCGCCGTCCACAAGGCCCAGGCCAGCAGGGACAGGAGGCAGCGCGTCCAGAGCTGGCGGGACAGGCGGCTGTTGTAATTGGAGTTATTCAATGGTGTAGCCCACCCCCCACACGGTTTTGATGAAACGGGGCTTCCGGCGTGGCTCGCGGAGCTTTTCCCGCAGCCGGGCGATGTGGCTCATGACGGTGTTGTTGCTGTCCAGGTACGGCTCTCCCCAGACGGACTCGAACAGCTCCTCGCTGGACACCACTCGGCCCCGGTTTTGGCACAGGTGCCAGAGGATGGAAAATTCCAGCGGGGTGAGGGGGATTTCCTCCCCGAACAGGGTGCAGCGGTGGGCGGACAGGGAGATTTGCAGGCCCCGGAGGTCGTATTCCTTCGGCTGGGCGGGGGCGGCTCCCTGGTTGTAGCGTGTGTACCGGCGGAGCTGGGTTTTTACCCGGGCCACCAGCTCCAGGGGGTTGAAGGGCTTGGTGATGTAGTCGTCCGCCCCCAGGGTGAGGCCGGTGATCTTGTCCAGGTCCTCTCCCCGCGCGGTGAGCATGAGGATGGGGAACAGGTGCTGTTCCCGGATGCGGCGGCACAGGGTAAAGCCGTCCAGGTCGGGGAGCATCACATCCAGGATGGCCAGATCCGGGGGCGCGGCGTTCACGGACGCCAGGGCGTCTGCGGCGTTGTGGAATTTGTGGACGGTGAAGCCCTCGCCCTGGAGGTAGACCTCCACCAGATCGGCGATGGCGGTTTCGTCGTCCACCACAAGGATGCGCTGGGGCATGGCGGGGCACCTCCTCCCGGAAAATACGTGGGGCAGATGGGGGTATTGTAGCACAAATGGGCGGTTTCGGCAACCGTACCGGGAAGAGAGGATGGCCCATCCCCTCTTTTTCGCGTCAAAAAGTTCTCTCCTCGACGGCAAAAATATTTGAGGAGGAAACAATCCAATGAGAAATTTGAAGAAGTTTCTCGCGCTGGTCCTTGCGATGATGATGACCTTGAGCCTCATGGTCACCGTCAACGCCAAGGAATCCTACCCGGATCTGGACAAGGCCGACGAGGCGTTCGTCGAGGCCATCGACGTTCTGTCCGGCGTGGGCGTCATCCGGGGCGACGAGACAGGAAACTACAACCCCGGCAACAACATCACCCGCGCCGAGGCGGCGGCCATTATGTACCGCGTGGTCACCGGCGACGTGAAGGATGACAACGCCGGCCTGCACGTGGGCGTGGACAACTTCACCGACGTGAAGGGCACCGAATGGTTCGCCGGATACGTGGGCTACTGCGTGGATCACGGCATCATCAAGGGCCGCACCGACGGCCGCTTCGACCCCAGCTCCAACGTGACTGGGTATGAGATGCTGGCCATGCTGCTGCGGGCCATCGGCTACGGCCAGAAGGGCGAGTTCACCGGCAAGGGCTGGGAGATCCCCGTGGGCTCCCGGGCCACCACCCTGGGCATTCTGGACAATGTGAAGACCACCTCTTACGGCGGCAACCTGCGCACCGCCGCCCGCCGCGACGTGGTGGCCGACCTGGTGTTCCAGGCCATGATTGGCCCCGCCACCGTCACCATGTCCAGCCTGGGCGACTACAACGAGTACACCAGCCTGGTGAGCAACATCAAGAACCCCACCCTGGGCAAGAAGGTGTTCGGCCTGACCAAGATGACCGGCATCATCGTGGGCAACCAGATGACCGGCGAGAAGAACACCAAGCTGGGCGTCAACGTGAACTGGAACAGCTCTGACGGCGGCTGGTACGGCGTGGGCTCCAACGGCTCCTTTGTCTACAATACCGATCCCGGCGTAGCGGCGGGTGGCGGTCCCGCTGTGGCGGCTAAGAGTGCCACTATCCAGTTCGCCACTGAGACCGGGCTGGAGTTGTTTGGCCACAAGGTGGACGTGTGGTATGACTGGAATACCGACGAGGACACCCAGGCCATCGGTGCGGCCAGCGTTACCTACGCGAGTACCCTGCCCGCGAAGTTCAACGGGATCTATGCGGTGCGCGATCTGGCCAGCAAGGTTGAGGTTGTGAAGGCCGATCCCCAGACCGCCAATAAGCCTGACGTGAGCGACACCACCACGGACGGCGAGCTGGGCAAGGTGGCCAAGGCCGCTGGCTTTACTGTCAATGGCAGCACCAAGGTGCAGTTCAGCGATGCGTTTGAGAAGTTCGGCAGCGCCGCCGTGGGCGATGGCATTGCCGCCAACACTCCCGGCGCGGCCTTTGACAACGCCACCAAGGAGATCTATATGCTGATCTCCAACAGCGCGAACGAGAGCCTGGACGTGGTTATCAACCTGGGCGTGAGCCTGGACCAGGTGGACGCGAAGAACGATTACGCCGCCAACAAGACCGTGACCCATGATATCGATACCACCCCCATTTACCGTTCCGTGCCCACCGCCAAGGATCAGAGCCTGCTGATTTACGGCGAGGAGGATATCACCGTTGGTGCGCGGGTGGTGCTGAACAAGATCTACGGCACCGGCACCGAGGGCATCACTACTGCTGGCACCCAGTTCTACTACGGCATCAACAAGATCACCGAGAAGAAGCAGGGCACTGTTACCGCCATCAGCGGCACTGGCGAGGTCACCCTGTCCAACGGCGAGACCATCGAGCAGTCCGTGCTTTGGGACACCGCCAATGCCCACTGCGGCTCCGCCAATCTGAAGATCGGCGCGACCCTGACCTTCTTCCTGGACACTTACGGCAAGTACGTCCGGGTGGTGAAGGATCTGGATACCAGGCTGATCGGCGCGTACGGCTATTGGGTCCAGGAGGGCATCGACGGCTTCAAGTACTACCTCCAGGGCGTGGATGTCGAGGGCAAGGTGCAGGTGGTTGAGGTCACCGAGAAGACCTACAAGGACGTGATCGCCAATGTGGCCAGCACCGCTCGCGACATCCACTTCATGGGCGTGGCCGATGGCACCCAGGGCAATAACCAGTATGTGGGCGTCCTTGACCCCACCACGGCTGGCGGGCTGGGCTACGAGCTGTATAATGTGAACGGCAACAAGGTTCTGAGCAAGCTGGCTTGGCTTAACCTGATTCAGAATTCTGCTGACGGCACCAGCGTTGTAAACAAGGTGTGGAACAAGAACACCAAAGCGATTTACATGAAGAACGACGGGACCGTGCAGCCTGATAACACCGCCACGAACAACGCCCCGAACTACTTCACCAACGACACTAAGTTCCACGTGATCACCGGCTGGGGCTCCACCCTGAAGGTGGAGACCGTCACCGGGCTGAACGCCCTGCTGAACGGCGCGGCCAGCGTAGAGGTTGAGGGCTGGTACCTCGTCGATAAGGATGACACCGAGCACGTGGGCAGCAAGAACAACGTGGTGACCGACGTGTACCTGGTGAGCGTGAAGCGCATCCAGCCCACCACCTTCCTGTACAGCGAGAAGGCTTATACCCCCGCTGCCACCGACCCGATGACCGACGATGGGGAGGCCGTGCAGTACCAGATCCGTGTGGCCGGCGAGAAGGACACCAGCGGGATCCTGGCGAGCAAGATTGGCGCGAACGCGACCGTGAGCAGTGGGGCCCCGGCTGCCGCTGCTGTGCTGGAGGCCCACAAGTTCTATACCTACACGCTGGACGCCAGCGGCTACTATGTGCTGACGGCTGATACCACGTACAGCTGGACGCAAAAGACGCTGACCAACGCGGCTACCGCCTTCGGCGACATCACGGACGGCACGGATACCATCCACGCCGCCGACGCCAAGGTGATCGATATCACTGGCGTGGATCATGACATCACCGACTACATGAGCCTGCGCCGCGCCGTTGAGGAGAACGCGGGCATCGAGGTCGATGTGCTGCTGAGCAGCGCGGTAAGCGGCAACTCCGGCACCGCTATCGTGATTTACGTCACCGCGGTTGCGTGAGCTAATCACACACGCGTAACCTGAGCATCAAAAGAGGCCCCCCGGAACTCCGGGGGGCCTTTTGCTGCTCATACCAGCGCGAGAAAATGATAGGTGGTACCATTGATGTTGAAGTCCGAGTGTCTGTCTCGGACGACCTGGAAACCGCCTTCCACGATCTCCGCGATGTTCATATTACAGTAACTATCAAATATGGGGGTTCCAGGAACAATCATGTACGGGCTTCTTCCGCCGTTCGGGAAAAAGACGGCCTTGGGGGTAGTGCCGAGCTGGACATTCTGGGTTTCTTTGTCGTTTTTTCCGCTACCGACATAGGAGCCGAGGATCAGCCTTACCTTGTCCGCCTCCAGCACGGTGACCCGGGCGTCCAGCGCGGCTTTTTCCGTGTCCACCCGGGTCAGCTCCCGTTCCAGGGTGTCCGCGTTCTCGTTCAGCGGCGCGATGGCGAGGGGATCGTCGATCCCGGGCTTGTTGAGCTTGTACGTTTCGGTTTGTTGCATTTCTTCTACCACTCCCTTCGGGGCTGGTTAGAAGGGGGGCGGAGGTGTACGGTTCGGGGCAACAATGGCGGGAAAAGCCGCGGATTTCGGTAAAAAGGCAACGTTGTACGCCCGCCGTCCGAAAACGCCCCGGGAAATTTTTTCGCCCCATAGTTGCCCCGGAGCGGGCAACAACGCCCCCCGTTTATCCAGCGGCGAAGGAGATGATAAAAGCTATGCAACACACACAAAATTTGAAGCTCAACCTGATCGAGACCAGCGATCCCCTCTCCCCCGCGCCCCTGAACGAAAACACCAGCACCCTGGACGCCGCCCTCGCCGACGTATCCCAACGGGTCGTCTCGCTGGAGAACTGCCGCCTGGTCATGGGGCGGTACGACAGCGGGCAGAAGCTCATCGACCTGGGCGAACGGCCCCTGGCCGTGATGGTGATGGGCCGGAATTCCTACTACTCCTATGTAGGCTTCGTAACCGGGGACAGCACCACCACCAGCCAGAATTCCGTTGATTTGGAAATCGTGGACAACGGCTTCCAGGTGGGCGGCTACCTGAACGGCAGCAACTCGTACTATTGCTATATCGCGTTTCTGGGCGGCTGGGACACCAAAGATTTCCCCAAACCTAAAACCTGAGCACGAAAACCCCCCCCGGCCAATGGCCGGGGGGGTTTTTATCGCTTGGGTCTTGTCAGTCGCCGAAAGGATTACGCAATCTCGTTCCAGTCGTCGATGACGTACAGGGCGGAGACATAGCCCAGCTCGTTCAGCTCGAACACCAGGCCGTGGGAGGGCAGGGTGCCGTCTGCGGTGGCTCCCTTATCCACGCCGTTGGCGTAGCGGATGGCCTCGTTCAGGCTGATTTCGTAGGTGGTGCCCAGGTCGCGGTTGACCAGCATCACCTTGCAGCCCTCAGCGATGGTCAGGAAGCCGTTGGCGTCGCCCTTCAGCTGCAGCACGCTCTCACCATACTTGCGCACGGTAGTGGCGTTCTCAGCGGCGCCGGGGGCGGCATCGGGCTTAATCTGCACGCCGGTAGTGAGGCCCGCGCTGTTCTCGCTGAGCAGGGCCTGCTGGGCGGCAGTGCCGGTCTTCATGCCATGGGTATCCAGAACGCTGGTGACATAGCCCTTGGCGTTGCGGCCGGTGACGATGAGCAGCTGGTTCTCATGATCCGTGGTTCCGGTCAGGGTAGCCTCGATGGCCGCGTTCACCGCATCGTTGCCGTTGGCTACCTTCAGCTCGAAGGGCTCGCCGTTCTTCAGGGTGTTGTACACGGAGTACTCATCATAGGTGGCCCCGCGGCTCAGCAGCAGGTAGGAGTCGTCCACGGTGATCTTGGCCTGATCCTTGATGATGTAGTCCTTGCAGTCATCGGCCTTGCCGATGAGGAAGTACTCGGGGTTCTTGTCCAGACGCTGGTAAACAACGCCGTCGCCGGTGGTGGCCTCGATGGTGGGGATGTTCTTGAAGCCGTTGTACACCTTGTAGCTCATGTCGGTGTTGCCGCCCTCGTTCTCATCGCCCGCGTTGTAGCGGTAGTCGTACTCGGTGACAAACACCACGGACTTGTCGTCCAGCATTTTGGTGGTACGGGGGTTGGGATTGGCAGGAGTGGCAGGAGCCATCAGCGTGTCGGTCACGCCGGTCTCCACAAGGTTGCTCAAAACGGGGCTGGCCAGAACCTTGCCCACGGGGGTGTCCAGTTTCACACCTTTGTTAGTGGTGCCATCCATCGCAGTCCCAGCCTTGAGCGATGTAAAGTCATCCTTCGCCGGAAGATCCATGTAGTGGTCATAGTCGTCGATCTTCCAGTAGCTCTCGCCGCCCACGGTGACGCTGGCGAACTTCACCAGGGAGCCCACGCCGATCTGGGAGCCGTACATATCATCGGTGTCCGCCCAAACGCCCTCGGCCTCGGAAGCGGAGGAGAAGAAGGTGTAAGCCAGGTCGGTGGTGTCGGGATCCACAGAATTGGCCAGCGTCTGGACGTCACCATCGGACTTCTTCACAATTTTGGGCACGCAGAAGGTCTGAGTGGTGCCGTCAGTCATGAATGCCTCGATCTCGGACAGGTACTTACCAGTGCCGATCCGCTTGGAATCCACGCCGGTGATCACGCCCACGCTGGAGTTGGAGGTGAGCACCTGCTTCAGGCCCACAATGTGGCCGTTCTGATCCAGCACCAGGTCGAAGGTCTTGCCGATCATGTTGTTGGTCAGGCCCTTGTTGCCATCGGCACTGCCCAGCACGTTGGAATCCTTGTACCACTCGTCCAGCACGGTCTTGTTGTCAGCACCGGTCACACGGCCCGCCAGGAAGGTGTTGCTGGCCATATAGGTCTTGCCGTCGGTGCCGATGATGCCCATCTTGGCATCCTGCGCGCCCACGGTGGCCTTCACGGTCACGCGCTGGGTGGTGGGCTTCACGTCCGCCACCACGGCCAGGACGCCGTCAGTGGTATCCTTAAACTGGGTGGCGAAATTGGGCACATCCACGGGGGCCAGAGGGGCCTTAGCGGGGCTGTCCACGTCGTCCAGCGTGTCGATCGCGGTGGCATAGCCGCCGCCGTAGGTCTGCACCAGGATCAGGTCGCCCTTGGTGTAGCTCTCGGTCTCCAGGATCACTTCCACCAGCTCGTCGCCGCCATTATTGCCCAGATGCACGGTGGCGGTGGCCGCCTTAATGACGTGGCTGGCGGAGTCCTTAATGGCGGGGGTGGTGTCAACCACCTGGCCCAGGAAGGTGTCGATGTATACGAACACCCACAGGTTGGAGGTGGTGTAGTTAGCCGGTGCGGCATCATAGTTCGTTTTGGTATCGATCGTACCATCGGCCTTTTTAATGTACACCTGCTGATCCAGCTTGTAGATCTCGGTGGTACGGCCGGTAGCGCCAATATACTTGGTGGTGGTGTGCAGGGCGTCCAGCTTTGCGTCGGTGCGCTTGTCCAGGCTATCCTTCGCAACACCGGTGAGGGTGTTCCCCGCATCGGTGGTAGGAGCGGTCTGGTTGCCGTTGAGCACCTCAACGATAGCACCCCAGGGGATGGACTTATCGCCGTTCACATCCTTGGTGAGCTGGCACTCGGTCACGGCGTCAGTGTAGGTCCTGACGGGGGTCATGTTCAGGGAAACCTTCGCCTCATCCGCGCCCTCGGTGGTAGCCACCGTGGCATTAGCACCCTTATCGGCGTTCAGAATGTACTTGCCGCCGTTTTCCACGGTATCGCCAGCCTTATCCTTCACCCACATGACGGTGGGACGGCCGAACTTGTCGAAGGTCAGGTCGCTGCTCTTGCCCACGATCTTGAAGGTCTGGTACATCAGGGTGTTGGGCACGTCGGCCTTGTAAATGGGGTTGGCCGGGTCGGTGTTCACCTCGCTGGCGTCCACCAGCAGGTCGGTGGTGTAGTTGGTCAGGATGCTGTAGTTCTGCATGGGAGCCAGCAGGCCCTTGAACATGATCTCGGCCACCACCTCACGGGTGGCGAACGCGCCCAGGGAACCCTCCTGGATGTTCTCGGTCAGGCCATGCTTCATGCCGTAGCCGGAGGCCTTGGTCCTCCAGGTGGAGGGATTGGTGAACTCGCTGGGGTTGTTGTAGCCGATGGCCCGCAGGATCATCACCAGGGCCTCATAGCCGGTGATGTTGGCCTTGGGGTCGAACTTGCCGTTGCCCCGGCCCTTGACCAGCTCGTTGTTGGCGCAGAAGTTCACATAGGGGGCGAACCAGTTGTCGGAATTCACATCGGTGAACTCGCTGTCGTACTTGTACAGGTGGACGTTGGCATCGTTCACATCGCCGGTGACGATGCGGTACATGATAGCGGCCACCTCGGCCCGGGTGATGTTGTTCTTGGGCAGGAATTTGCCCTCGTTGGGGTCGTCCTCGCCGTAGCCCTTGACAACGCCCAGCTCGGTCAGAACGTCGATGGCTTCGCCGTAGACCGCAGTGATGTCATCGTCATCCTTGAAGCTGCTGGCGTTGACAGTGACCATGAGGCTCAAGGTCATCATCATCGCAAGGACCAGCGCGAGAAACTTCTTCAAATTTCTCATTGGATTGTTTCCTCCTCAAATATTTTTGCCGTTGAGGAGAGAACTTTTTGACGCGAAAAAGAGGGGATGGGCCATCCTCTCTTTTTCCGCCCCCGGAAAATCAGGGAGAAAAAGTGAGCAAACAGGACAAAGCGTCTCCGCCCTGCGTCAGTCCGGCAACGCGGCCTCAAACAGGAAAACCGGAAACATCCGCAAAGCGCGAAAGCCCGCCGCCCCACAAAAAACCCGGCCCACACCGCCGCTTCCGCCGGTATGGGCCGGGTCTATATTCGCAGGGGCTTCACCGCAGCAAGGCCCCCACATCCTCCATGCCCCGCTGGCGCAGGAACTTGGCCTTGGGGGACAGGCGCAGCACCTCCCGGATGTCGCAGGTCAGCGAGCTGGCCTCGCTGGTGTCCCGCACCACGCTGACATACTGATGGACGCTGTACCTGCTGCCCAGGCTCTGCCCCAGCTGGCCGTACATCGCGCCGTACACCCCCTGGAGCCGGGTGACCCACCGGTGGTCTGCCACCAGCACCGACAGGGCGGCCTTCGCCGCCTCCCGGGTGGTGAGGTTCAGCGCGTCCAGCCGCAACGCCCGGGCGGACACCCGGAACCGGGGCACCGTCACACTGGACTCCCCCACCTGGAGGGACAGCCCCTGCCGGGTCCAGAGCTTGGCCCCGCCGATATCCATGCCGGGGGACACCTGCACCCTGCCGCAGTTGCCGAACAGACAGCCGCCGATGTCCCCGTCCGGCCCGCCCCCCTGGGCCTTGGCCACCCGGGCGGAGCCGGTGATCACAATGTCGCCGCAGGCCCCCTGTATGCCCGCACCGATGGCGGCCGCGCCGCAGGCCGCCAGGGCGGTCACCGTGCCGCCCTGGATGCGGATGTCTCCCACAGGCGCGCCCAACGCTCCGCCGATGCCTGCGCCGCCCCCGGTTCCGGTGGCGGTGACGACGCCGCCCCGGATGTGGATGGGCCCGGTGGCCTCCCGGCCCGCCGCGCGGTCCCGGCCGATGCCCGCACCCCCCGCGCCGCCGGTGGCGGTGAGGGTGCCATCAGGCTCCCGCTGCCCGCCCTTGGTCTGGTCGATGCGCAGGGAGGTGCCGTCCCCCAGGGATATGCCCGCAAAGCCCGGCCCGCTCTCGAACACGCTGTCCGTCCCCCGCTGGAGGAGCAGGGTCACGTCGTTCCCCCGGCCCAGGCGGAAGGCACAGCCGGAGGACACCCGGCAGGCCACGCCGTCCAGAATCAGGCTCAGCGGGCCGATGCCGTCAGCCAGCGCGAGCCTGCCGCTGAAGGGCACCTGATCCGCGTCCGTCCCCGCTCCGCCCGCCACGGCGGTGACCTGGGCGGACAGGATGAACAGGGTGTGGCTCTCCTCGTCATAATGCCAGTCGGTCTCCGGCTCCCCTCCGGTGACGGTGAAGGGGTTGGGATACCGGGAGATCTCCCGGAAGCTCCCCGCCTTGTCGTCCCAGCGCACGTAGAGATACCTGGTCTGGGGACGGCCCGCCTTGTCCCGCCCCCGCAGGGTGATGGTGTGGGCGGGGAAGCCCTTGGAGCTGTCCCCCTTCAGCAGCCACAGCCGCGCCATATCAAACGGCTCGTCCGTCCGCAGGTTCAGCGGCCCCTGCTTGCCGTCCACCCCCAGGGCGGTGAGTGTGCCCCACTGCGGCAGAAGGGTTTTCCACACGAGATCAAAGGGGGTCAGCGGCTGGCCCTGGGCGTTGCGCACCGAGACGCCCGCCGCCGCCAGCAGGGAGGCGGGGCCGTCCATCACCACCTGGACCGGCGGGCTCCCCGGCTCCCCTCCGTCCAGCGTCACCGCGCCCCCGGCCAGCCGCAGGACGCCGCCCGTCCCGGCCCGGAGCTGTCCGATCCGCAGCAGGCCGCCGCCGTCCAGGGTGAGGGTGACGCCCTGGCCCAGCCGCAGCTGGGCCAGCGTGTTCTGCCCCACAGCCGTCAGCCGGCCCTGGGCGGACTGGACGGTGAGCAGGGGGGATTCCACCTGCTGGAGCACCAGCCGCCCCCCGCCGTCCAGCCGGAGGGCGGGGGCCTCCTGCCCCAGCCCCCGGAGGACGGCCTCCCGTGCTCCGTTCAGCGTCAAGACGCCGCTGTGCTGGTCAAAGGCCAAGGCGGACAGATCCCGGCCCGACGCCTGCACCGTCCCAAGCTGCCGTGTACCCAGGGGCGGGGCGGCCTCCGGCTCCGCCGCCTCCGGGGCCAGGGCCGCGCCCTCCGGCGCACCCTGGCCCTCCTGCCCGCCCAGACCGTCCAGCAGGGCCATCAGGCCGTCCCCGCCGTCCAGCAGCGTCATCAGCAGCTCCAGATCCCCGGCCCCCGCCATCAGCTCCAGCAGTCCGGACAGCTCCGGGGCGGCCTCACCCGCCAGCAGCAGGCCTGTCAAAAAAGGCTCCAGCCCCGGCGCGGTGCCGTCGGCAAACTGGGCCTGGAACTGCTCCAAGCTGGTAAACGCGCCCCCCGTCAGCTCCTCCAGGGCCTGATCCGGGGAAAGGCCCTCGTCCACCAGCGCGAGGAACTGCCGCAGTCCCTCCGCCGCCCGGTCCAGGTCTATTGCCCCCGAGGGCGCACCCCCGGAGATCACCGCCCCCAGGTAGAGCGAGGCCAGATAGCCCGCGGCGGGGCTGTCCTCCAGGGAAAGCCTGCCCAGAGCGGCCAGCACCTGGGCCCCGCTGGCGGAGCGGTCCAGCCCCAGGGCCGTCAGCAGGGCGTCCCGGTCGGGCATTTCCCCCGTCATGGCCCCCAGCAGCCAGGAGGGCAGCTTCTCCGCCCCCTCCTGGGCGGCGAGGCTGTCCAGGGCCGCGTCCACCAGGGCGTCCAGGCCGTCCCCGTCCTGGAACAGCCCTGCCTTCACGCCGTTTTGGGCGATCCGGTCGATCTCCCCCCGCAGCTGCTCCAGCTGTGCCTGGAGGTGGGCGCGATCCGCCCCGCCGTCCCCGGCGGCCTGGCGGGCCAGCTCCTCCATGCGGCCCAGGTTGTCCTCCACCTCCGCCAGGGCGGCCTCTCCGGACTGGAGGGTCCGGCGGCCCTCCCGGGCCTGACGCCCCGCCTGGGTGATCCGGCCCATGAGCTGGCGCAGCGTCTCGGAGACGGTGGCGGACGTCCGGCCGGAACGGGCCGCGGGCCGGGCCTGTTCGGGGCCGGACTGCTTCTCCGTCTTGGCCGACTTCTGATATTTGGGCACGGCCATCTCCCTGTTCCTGCGAACGCTCAGCTCTCCCATTTCGCGGGCCTCCTTCCGTCTGCGGTGCCATTGCCTTCTATGATTCTTATCGTCAAGCAAGTTCAAAAGGATCAAAATGATCCTTTTGAACTCTGCGGCGATTCATCGCCGCAGAAGGCCGCATTTGCGGCCTTGGCTTGTACTTCATAGTTAACAAAGACGCGCTTTGCGCGTCAGCGGGCCAACGGCCCGCTGATTGAAAAAGTGCATTTAGCACTTTTTCAACTTTGTTTACTATATCGTCCCGCTGGAGGAAAAACATAAGAAGAAACCGGGCAACGCCTTCCCTGGAGGGCCGCTTCCCTGTCCGCAGACAGGGAAAGGGGAGGCACGCATTTCGCGTGCCTCCCCCACTCGGCCTGGATTGCGGCGCAATTCCCGAATGCCCCGGCTATTCCCCCGAATCGAAGGACGGCCCGTCCTGGGAGACGGCGTCCCCCTCGAAGGGCAGCTCGTCGGGGACGGCGGGCGTCAGGTTCTGCCGGTACTGCATCTCCGCCCACTGCTCCTTGGTGATGAGGAGCTGCCGGGGCTTGGAGCCCTCGAAAGGCCCCACCACCCCCTTTTCCTCCATCTGATCCACCAGCCGGGCGGCCCGGCCGTAGCCCAGCTTCAGCCGCCGCTGGAGCATGGACACGCTGGCCTGCCCCACCTCCAGCACCACGTCGATGGCGGCGGGGAGCAGCTCGTCGAAATCGTCCCCGGCCCCGGCGGAGGGGTCCGCGCCGCCCACGCCCTTGTCCGCCTTGGACTTGTCCTCGGCGTTCTTCTCGATCTCGTGCATGACCGCCTCGTCGTACTGGGCGGACGCGCCGTCCTTGATGAAGTCCACCACGCTGGCCACCTCCTCCTCGGAGATGAAGCAGCCCTGCACCCGGAGCTTGTCCTGGCCCAGGGGGGCGTACAGCATATCCCCCTTGCCCACCAGCTTCTCCGCGCCGGAGGCGTCCAGGATGATCCGGGAGTTCATGGCGGAGTCCACCGCGAAGGCGATCCGGCTGGGTATGTTGGCCTTCATCAGGCCGGTGATCACGTCGGCCCGGGGGCTTTGGGTGGCGATGACCAGGTGCATCCCGGAGGCACGGCCCATCTGGGCCACCCGGCAGATGGACTCCTCCACCTCCTTGGCGGCCACCAGCATCAGGTCGGCCAGCTCGTCAATGACCACCACGATCTGGGGCATAGGCTCCAGATCCTCCCGCTGGGCGGCGTGCTTGTTGTAGGAGGCCAGATCCTTGGCCCCCACCTCGGAGAACTTCTGATACCGCTTCATCATCTCACTCACCGCCCACTGCAGGGCCCCGGCGGCCTTTTTGGGGTCGGTGACCACCGGGATGAGCAGGTGGGGGATGCCGTTGTAGACGCTCAGCTCCACCATCTTGGGGTCCACCATGATCAGGCGAACCTCCTCCGGCGCGGCCTTGTAGAGCAGGGAGATGATCAGGGAGTTGGTACACACCGACTTGCCCGATCCGGTGGTGCCGGCGATGAGCATATGGGGCATTTTGGCGATATTGCCCACCACGCAGTTTCCGGCGATGTCCTTGCCCACGGCGAAGGACACCTTGGAGACGCTGTCGGCAAAGGTCCGGGAGCCGATGACGTCCCGGATGCAGACGGGGGTGACCTGCCGGTTGGGCACCTCGATGCCCACGGTGGAGATCTTGTCGGGGATGGGGGCCACCCGGACGGCGGACGCGCCCAGGGCCAGGGCGATGTCGTTGGACAGGTTGGTGATCTTGTTCAGCTTCACCCCCTGGTCCAGCTCCAGCTCGTACCGGGTGATGGCGGGGCCACGGGTGACGTTGACGATGCGCGCACTGACGCCGAAGGAGGTCAGGGCGTCCTGGAGGCGGCGTTGGTTGGCGTGGAGCTCCCCGTCCAGGTTGGCGGAGCCGCCGCCCCCGCCCTGGTTCAGCAGGGTGACGGGAGGGTAGCGGTAGGCGGGGGGATCCTGCTCCATCCCGGCCTGGATCTCCCGGGCCACCTCCTCCCGGGCCAGCTCCCGCTCCTCCTCCTTGGACAGCTTGGGCACCGCCGGCTCCCGGATCACCGGGGGCGGCACCGGGTCGGGTTCCGGCTCCGGCGCGGGGGCGGCGGGGATGGGCGTGGGGGCGGGCGGCGCGAGCAGCTCGTCCGTCCCCATGGGGGACGGGGCCGCCGGGGTGGGCCGGGGAACCCGGGAGGGCTCCCGCAGGGGGTGAAGCTCGGGCACGTCCTCGTACTCGGGGGGCTCCTCCTCCAAGACGGCGGGCCGCTCCTTCTGGCCGGGGACCACCACCCCCGCCACCTTGTCGAAGAAGGACTTCTTGCGCACCGTGGTCACCGGGATGGTGGGCTGCTTGGCCAGCGCGGGGCCGTCGTCCACGGGTATGTCGATGGCTACGGGCTTTTTCCGGGGGGAGGGCGGGGGCTCCGGCTCCCGGCGGGGGGGCTTCTGGGGCCGCTCCCGCTCCGGGTAGTCCTCCGGGTCGTACTCGGGGCGGCGTTCCCGCTGCTCCCGCAGGTAGTCCAGGATCTGGCTGGGGGTGAGCCGCAGGGCGCACAGCGCGGCGGTGGCGGCGAGGGCCAGCAGGATCACGATGCCGCCGATCTGGGTGAAGGCGAAGCGGAAGGCCATGGCCAGCACGCCCCCCAGCACGCCGCCGGAGGCCATGGACTTGCCGGAGGTCCAGAGCTGGCCGAACAGCTCCAGCGACCAGGGGTAGTCCGCCCGGCACAGGATCAGGTGGAGCACGGCCCCGATGAGCACGGGCAGGCTCAACGCCCCCGCGAGGCGCAGGCGGACGGGCCTGCCCCGGTGGAGGATGAGAATCCACGCCGCCAGCAGCAGCAGGGGCGGGGCGATGTAGAAGCCGTAGCCGCACAGGCCCTTGAGCAGATCGCAGAACAGGGCGATAACCGCCCCCTCTCCGGTCTTGAAGTAGCCGATGGCCCCGAACAGGGCCAGCAGCAGGCACACCACCCCGCCGATCTCCCGGCGGTAGGGCTTCCGCTGGGGGGCAGACCTCCGGGAACCGGAGCGGGAGCCGGATCGGGACTGGGCGGAGGAACGCCTGCCGCCGCTGCTGCTTTTTGCTGTGGCCTGGGAACGGCCGCCGCCGGAGCCGGCGGGTTTCTTTTGTGTGGATGCCATGGGGAACCTCCCGTTTTCTCTGTTATGCCTTAGGGGTGTAGAGGAAGCTGCCGACCAGGGCGGCGAAGCCCACGATCCAGCAGTAATAGGCGAAGCGGCCGAACCTGCCCTTGTCCGCCAGCAGCTTCACCAGGGAGATGGAGAAATAGCCCACCACCCCGGCGATGACCATTCCGGTGAGGTACATGGGCAGCAGCCCGGTGTCGATGCCACCCGCCCCCGCGACCTTGACCACCTTCAGCAGGGTGGCCCCCAGCACCGCAGGCAGGGACATGAGGAAGGAGAAGCGGACGGCGAAATTCCGGTCGAAGCCCAAAGCCATTCCCGCGGAGATGGTGGAGCCGGAGCGGGACAGGCCGGGGATGGTGGCCATGCCCTGGGCCACGCCCACCAGGAGCACGTCCTTCACCGTGGCGGTGCGGACGTTCTTCCGGCCCCCGCCGTATTTGTCGGACAGGAACAGGACGCACCCGGTGACCAGCAGCATCACCGACACGAACACCGGGTTGGCCCCCAGATCCTCCACCAGCCCCTCGATGGGCAGGATGAGGAACAGGGGCAGGGTGGCCAGGATGATCAGCAGCACCAGCCGCCGGCCCTCCGGGGGATTGCCCCGGGGCGCGTCGTGGGAGATCAGGGCGGCGATGCCCCGGAAAAACTCCATGATCATGTCCAGAATGTCCCGCCAGTACACCACGCACACGGCGATGAGCGTGGCGAAGTGGAGCAGGATGTTATACAGGGCGTCCGGCTCCGTCATGCCGAAGAAATACTGGAGCAGGGACAGGTGCCCGGAGCTGGAGATGGGCAGGAACTCCGCCACACCCTGCACCACGCCCAGCACGATTGCCATCCAAAATTCCAATGCAGTCACCTCATTAATATAGTACTGCCGCCTGGGGCGGCTTGGGCCTGAACCATTATATTAGCACAGTTCCGCGGGAAATTCCAGAGGGTATCGGAAAAGAGGCCCATTTTTCCCGGATGGGCGGGCCGCCGCCGGGAGCGTCCGCCGTAGAAAACAGTTGCAATGCGGCCTGTATGGTGATAAAATAGACTGTCTATAAGCATATTTTCCATCCACAGGCAGAAGCTGGTTCCGCCGGGGCTCTCCAGACGGGGGGCGGACGGCGGGGAAATGGTAATGAGGTGCGGTAATTGTATTTAAAAGCACTGGAAATACAGGGATTTAAGTCCTTCCCTGACAAGACGGTCCTGGCCTTCGGCTCGGACATCACGGCGGTGGTGGGGCCCAACGGCTCGGGCAAGTCCAACATCGCGGACGCCATCCGCTGGGTGATGGGGGAGCAGTCCACCCGCACCCTCCGGGGCAGCAAGATGGAGGACGTGATCTTCAACGGCACCGAGAAGCGCAAGGGCCTGGGCTTTGCCGAGGTCACCCTGGTGCTGGACAACACGGAGCACCTCTTTCCCCTGGAGGAGACGGAGGTGGCGGTGACCCGCCGGTATTACCGCTCCGGGGAGAGCGAATACTACATCAACCGCCGTGCCTGCCGCCTCAAGGACATCAACGAGCTGTTCATGGACACGGGGCTGGGCCGGGAGGGGTACTCCATCATCGGACAGGGCCGGATTGACGAGATCCTGTCCGTCAAAAGCGCGGACCGCCGGGAGGTGTTCGAGGAGGCCGCCGGAATCTCCCGCTTCCGCCACCGCAAGGAGGAGGCGGAGCGCAAGCTGGAGCGCACCGACGAGAACCTGGTGCGGATCAACGACAAGATCGGCGAGCTGGAGCTTCAGGTGGAGCCGCTGCGGGTGCAGGCGGAAAAGACGAAGAAGTATAACGTCCTGCGGGACGAGCTGAAGGGGCTGGAGATCTCCGTCTGGCTGGAGACGCTGGAGCGCATCCGGGCCAACAGCGTGAAGGTCAAGGCGGACTGCGAGGCGGCGATCCGCCAGCGGGACGGGGCCAAGGCGGCGGTGGAGGGACTGTATGTCCGGCGGGACGCCCTGGCCGACCAGATGCGGGACAAGGACATCGAGGCGGAGGGACTGCGGGGGAAGCAGTCCGGCCTGGACGAGCAGGTCCACGCCTGCGAGAACAGCATCGCCCTGCTGAAAAACGACATCAAGAACAACAGCGCGAATGCCCAGCGCATCCGGCAGGAGCTGGAGCAGCAGGAGGGTCGGGCCGGCTCCCTGGCGGCCCAGATCGCCGACGGCAAGGGGCGGCTGGAGGAGATCCGGGGGGAGATGGCCGCCTGCCGGGAGCGGATCGACGCCCTGAACCGGGACGCCCAGGAGGTGCTGGGCTCGGCGGGGAGCCTGAATGAGGAGCTGGCCAGCCTCCAGGAGCGGGAGCGGCTGGAGACCGCCTCCGCCGGGGAGGCCCGGGAGCTGCTGTCCGCCCTGGCCGCCGCCGCCCAGGAGCTGTACGACCGGGAGGAGAAGCTGGGCCAGGAGCTCCAGGAGCAGGAGGACCGGGCGGCCCAGGCCCGGGAGGCGTTGGACGCCACCCGGAAGGAGCTGGACAAGGTCACCGAGGACCGGGACGGGGCCAAGAACGTGATCAGCGGCTACCAGATGCGCTTGCAGTCCCGGCAGCGGAAGCTGGACGCCGCCCAGGAGGCCCACCGCCGCCTGCAAATGGACGAGAACAATTTGAACGCCCGGATCAAGATGCTGGCCGAGATGGAGAAGATGTACGAGGGCTACTCCAAGGCGGTGAAGCTGGTGATGGGAGAGGGGGCCCGGGGCGGCCTGCGGGGGGTCCGGGGCCCGGTGGCGGGCCTGCTCCACGTGCCGGACCAGTACGCCGTGGCCATCGAGATCGCCCTGGGCGGAGCCATGCAGAACCTGGTGGTGGAGCGGGACGGGGACGGCAAGAACGCCATCAACTACTTGAAGCGCAGGGACGGAGGCCGCGCCACCTTCCTGCCCATGAACACCATCCGGCCCGCCGACTTCCGGGACAGGGCGGTGGAGCGGGAGGACGGCTTTGTGGGGATGGGGGACAGTCTCATCTCCTTTGATCCGGAGTACGCCAACATTTTCTCCAACCTGCTGGGGCGGGTGGTCATCGCCCGGGACCTGGACAGCGCGATGGCCATGGCCCGGAAGTTTGGCCACCGTTTCCGGGTGGTGACGCTGGACGGGCAGGTGCTCAACGCCGGAGGCTCCATGACCGGCGGCTCGGTGTCCCGTTCGGCGGGGATTCTGTCCCGGGCCAATGAGCTGGAGCGGCTGAACCAGCAGAAGGAGGGGCTGGCCGCCGATTTGAAGGCCGCCGCCGACGAGCAGTCCAAGGCCCAGCGGGAGGTCACCGCCGCCCAGTATGAGCTGGATGCCGCCGCCGCCCAGCTCCGGGAGGCGGAGGACGCGGTGCTGAAATACTCCGAGCGGGCGGACAGTGCCCGGACCCAGGCGGCGGACGTGGAGCTGCGCCGCCAGACCCTGGCGGGGGAGCGGGAGCAGGTGCGCCGCCGCATGGAGGAGAACACCGCCAACACAGACCAGGCCAAGGCCCGGATCGGGGAGCTGGAGGGATCCGCCGCCGCCCTGCGGGCGGAAGGAGAGGCCAAGGCCCAGGGCCGCACCGCCTTACAGGATAAGGTGGCAAGGCTGAACGAGGAATCCGCCCAGCACAGCGCGCGGCTGGCGGGGCTGGAGGGGGAGCAGTCCGTCCTGAGCCAGTCCGTGGGCGAGCTGGAGCGGCTGAGGGATGATCTCAGCGGCGACACCGCCAGCCGCGCCGCCATGATCGGCCAGTTTGAGGAGCAGAACAGCTACCTCACCCGGCGGATCGAGGAGGAGGAGCTGCGGCTCCAGGCCCTGCGGGAGGCCAGCCGGGAGGGGACCGCCGCCATCCGCCGCCTGAACGAGGAGAAGCTGGCCCTGGAGGGGGAGCGCAACCGGGCGGACAAGGAGATCCGGGACAAGAACGACGAGCTGGTGCGGATGGAGGGGGAGGTCTCCAACCTGGAGAACAAGGCCGCCGCCGCCGCCCTGGAGGAGAGCCAGATCCTGGACAAGCTGTGGGAGAGCTACGAGCTGTCCCACGAGGCGGCCCGCTCGCAGCGGGTGGAGCTGGAATCCGTCCCCAAGGCCCAGCGGCGCATCGGGGAGCTGAAGCGGTCCATCTCCGCCCTGGGCAGCATCAACCCGGACGCGGTGGAGGAATTTGCCCGGGTGAACGAGCGTTACACCTACTTCACCGGACAGCGGGACGACGTGGCCAGGGCGAAGAAGGAATTGCAGGACATCATCGCCCAGATCGTGGGGGAGATGACGGGCATCTTCCAGGAGCAGTTCGCCCTCATAAACGAGGGCTTCCGGCAGGCGTTCACCGACCTGTTCGGCGGCGGCAGGGCCAACCTGGAGCTGGAGGACCCGGAGGACGTGCTCAACTGCGGCATCGAGATCAAGGCCCAGCCCCCGGGCAAGACGGTGCAGAACATGAGCGCGCTGTCCGGCGGCGAGCGGGCGTTGATCGCCATCGCCCTGTACTTCGCGATATTAAAGGTAAGGCCCACGCCGTTCTGCGTCATGGACGAGATCGAGGCCGCGCTGGACGAGTCCAACGTGGTGCGGTACGCCCGGTACCTCCGGCGCATCAGCGACAAAACCCAGTTCATCGTTATCACCCACCGCCGGGGCACCATGGAGGAGGCCGACGTGCTCTATGGCGTCACCATGCAGGAGAAAGGTGTGAGCCGAATGCTTACCATCAACCTGAACGATGTGGAACAGGAACTCAACATTAAATAAAGGGAGCTGAAGTCAAATGGGTAAGATCAGGAAGTGCGGGAACTGCGGCAAAGAGATGGAGTTTTTGGGCGAGGAGCAGATTCAGCTGGGACAGACGGGGCTTCTGCTGGGGCACCTGTCCAACCTGCTGTCGGGCGCGTTGGAGGTTGAGATCTGGGAGTGCCAGGGCTGCGGCAAGATCGAGTTCTACCGGCAGGGCAGCTCCGAGACCTGGCGGGAGGAGGGGCATATGCCCCAGGTGATCTGCTGCAAATGCGGAAGGAAGCACGACCTGGACGATCCCAAATGCCCCGGCTGTGGATTGAAAAATCCGAATTATTCATAAAATAGAGGAAGATTCTTTATGGGCTTTTTTGATAAAATCAAAAAAATAGGCATTTTCAACGGCTTCTCCCAGCTCACCGACGATTTTTACGACGAGCTGGAGGAGTCCCTGGTCATGGCCGACCTGGGGGCGGAGACCACCCTGGAGGCGGTGGAGGAGCTGAAAAGCCGCTGTAAGGCGGAGAAGATCAAGGACATCGAGGGAGCCCGCCAGTGTATGCGGGACATCCTGGCGGAGTACCTCACCACCGGGGACCTGTCCGTGGACATGGTGAACACCCCCGCCGTGGTGCTGTTCATCGGGGTGAACGGGGTGGGCAAGACCACCTCCATCGGCAAGCTGGCCGCCCGGTGGAAGCGGGAGGGCAAAAAGGTGCTGCTGTGCGCCGGGGACACCTTCCGGGCGGCGGCGGCGGAGCAGCTCACCATCTGGTCCGAGCGGGCGGGGGTAGACATCATCAAGCAGCACGAGGGGGCGGACCCCGCCGCCGTAGTGTACGACGCCCTGGCCGCCGCTAAAGCCCGGCACACGGACGTGGTGCTGGTGGACACCGCGGGGCGGCTGCAAAACAAGGCCAACCTGATGAACGAGCTGAACAAGATCTCCCGGGTGATCGACCGGGACTGCCCCAACTCCAGCCGGGAGACCCTGCTGGTGCTGGACGCCACCACCGGGCAGAACGGGCTGATCCAGGCCAAGGAGTTCTCCAAGGCGGCGGGGGTGACGGGCATCGTCCTCACCAAGTTGGACGGCACCGCCAAGGGGGGCATTGTCATCGCCATCGCCAAGGAGCTGGGGGTGCCCGTGAAGTTCGCCGGAGTGGGGGAGGGCGTGGACGACCTCCAGCCCTTCGACGCCCGGGAGTTCACCCAGGCCCTGCTGTAAGGGGGAAACGCCATGGACTGTCCGTTCTGCGGGAAGGAAATGAAGGAGGGGATCATCCCCTCCGGCTCCAAATGGGTGGAGGACGGCCTGGATGCCTGGGAGGGAATCCCCCTGACGGTGGGCCTGCTGGGGAAAGTGCCGAAGTCATTTTACTGCCCGGACTGCCGCCAGATTGTCCTGCCCGTGCCGGAGAAGGCGGAGGGCGTGATCGACACCTTGGAGCGCAGGCTGAGCGCGGTGGGTGATAAAATCGAGGCGGCGCGGGAGCAGTGGGAAGTGCGCCGGGACGAGGCGAAGGACGAGAAGCGAAAGAAAAATTTGGGGCAAAAGGACCCGTGGGAGTTGTAGAAAATGAAAATGGTACTGGCCAGCAAGAACCAGAAAAAGATGAAGGAAATGAACGAGATCCTGTCCGGCAT
>ERZ779623.89-NODE-89-length-54274-cov-7.628912_pt1 | contig 54274 bp, 46 predicted proteins | sample MGYA00514189_ERZ779623 | MGnify/ENA primary metagenome ERZ779623 (study PRJEB29562, sample SAMEA4376712) | mouse gut metagenome | isolation source: Cecum | study: EMG produced TPA metagenomics assembly of the A DSS colitis mouse model was used to assess the microbial... | reverse complement strand
TCACGATTCATCGACAGAGGGGCCGCTACGTCAGGCTTGTCCCGTCGAGACGGCCAATTACCTCCAGTCGCACGGAAACAATCTGCCTTCTTTCCTGCTGTTCCTGCGGGAGAACTACAAGGATGCCTACAACCGGATTGTTGACTATGTCCGTGACGTAGTTCCCCAGTTCCAGGACTTCTATCTGGAGCCCGTGGGTGGTATCATTTCTCTCCGGTGGATAGATAATTCTGCCACGGACTATCGTTTCAATGCCTACCAGTTCTCCGACGGATCTATCCGTTTCATTGCCCTGGCCGCCTTGCTTCTGCAGCCTGCCCAGACAATGCCCAACGTCATCATTTTGGATGAACCGGAACTTGGCTTGCATCCCTATGCCATCAGCCAGCTGGCAGAAATGATTAAGGATGCGTCCATACACGCACAGGTCATTATTGCCACGCAGAGCAAGGATTTGGTCGATCATTTCGACATCGGCGATATCTCTGTGGTGGAAATGAACAAGGAAACGCAGGCAACCTCTGTCACTCACCTTGACGCCAAAGAATATCATCTTTGGCTTCAGAACTATACGGTGAGCGAACTTTGGGACAAAAACATCATAGGAGGACGTCCCGTATGAAAGCGAAGATTATTCATGTCCTTTGTGAGGGACAGACGGAACAGGGATTTGTGGAGGAAGTGTTGCGTCCCTACCTGCAAGCGCAAGGTGTGGCAGGTGTAAAAAGCATCCTGATTACCACTAACAAGAAAAAGAATGCCCGTGGTGGAATGCTGAGCTATGCTCAGGCGGTGACAGACCTAGAACTGTTGCGGAAAATGAAGATGGACGGCGAATACGAACGTCATGTTTTCACAACGATGTTCGACCTCTACGCATTGCCGGATGATTTTCCCGGTTATGAAGCAGCCAAAGCAATCGGTGAGCCTTACGCCCGTGTCGCAGCATTGGAAACGGCGTTTGCTGAAGCAATCAACGATAGTCGTTTCATTCCCTATATTCAGCTGCATGAATTTGAAGCTCTGCTCTTTTGCGGTATTGACTATCTGGCAAAGCGTTACCCCGGTTGTGAGAAACGCTGCGAACAGCTGAAAAAAGACCTGGAGAAAACCAGCAACCCCGAGCTGATAAACAATAGTCCGGAAACGGCTCCGAGCAAACGTATTATCAAGGCGATAGAAGGAGACAAAAAACAGCATTACAACTACAATAAGCCGGCTACCGGCAAAGATGTTACCAAAAGTGTCGGCATGGATGAACTTCGTGCCCGGTGCAGTCACTTCAATGAATGGATAGAAAAGTTGATAGACTGCTGATTCTGTAATCAGATAATATCAAGGTTCTGACAGACAGGTTCGAGTGTTTATCTCAAAAATGGAAGAGATGGGGATTATACAGAAAGAGGGTGTAGGAAGAAATACTCGCTATATAAAGACTGCGAGTTTCCCATCTTTTAATTGAGAAGACAATTTTTGCTCTGTCCAAAAAACAAGTTTTTGGTCAAAAAACAGCACAAATAACTGATTATCAATTATTCTTTCAATGCCCGAAAATCTGTTTTTTTGTACGAAAGAGTTCTTTCACTTTTCTATCCCTCATTCCGGAATTCCGGCATTTACCAGATATTACTAATTAAAAAATTTAGATAAGTAACGAGATGCTAGATTTGATTAGTTGCTCGTAAGGTATAAGGCATCGACATTCTTCTGTTATTTAGTCAGTTGAAAAAATGTAACAATTATTTCTCTGATACCTAATACTTTTTCTATTTACACCATCCACGGATTCTTATACGGATCATAATCCGTCTGGAAAGTAGCCAGTTGCCAGTCGGTGACAGGTTTCTTCGAGTCATCGACTTTGCGGGGAATCTGCGGATTAAGCCGTAGTTTGGCGGCATCATTGAGCCATTTCATGCTATCCTCGTAATCGCGCATGCGGACAACACTGACATTATTCGGAGCAATGAGTTTCGTGAGTTCGTAGATGGCCAGCCGGACCATGTGCTTCTTGAGATTGTAGTTGCGGGGGTCATGCAACGAGAGGTTCTGCCCGACTTGCGGTGTGTCCGCGTTCACATCCGTTTCCGGGTAAAATACCCGTCCGTCATAAACGACATATTCGTGTTCCGACAACTCATAGGCATTGTATGATGAATCGTAATCGGCTATGGCTCCCCAGCAGTCGGAAACCATCGGGTCAAGATTGTAATCGAAACCTTCAAGCGTCATCAAAGTATAGAATGCTCCTTCATACTCGACGACTGCCCACAGAGGATACTCGACAGGCTGCCATAACGAGGCTTCCGCCTCGATCCAACCGCCGACCAACGGGATACGGACATCATCGAACTTGTACCCGTTTTCATTAAGACAAGTATAAACAATGCCGTTATAATTCACTTTATCTCCCGGATAATAGGTGTTGAACTGGGAATAATTTACAACTTGTCCCGCATCGACACGGATATCAGAACTCTCTTCCCAATAGACAACCGTTGCCGGCTTGCGATAGCCGCTGACGGAGCGTATCACCTCATGGATTTGTCCCTCGAAATAGACATGCACACCCACGGGATAGGTAATCCGACGGTCGTATTCGGCGATATATTTTCCTTTTGCAAGTTCCTTTTCAATCTCGTAGTTCTCCGACAAATATTCCACGATACTCATCTCCGTCGATTCTTCCGCCTGGATGAATCGTGCATCATTGCCCCGCGTGAGTTGTGCCAGGGCTTCCGGAGTAATTATCCCAAGATAGTCGTCATTATTGAGAAACCGTCTGTACATATCCTTGTTCCGTTATTAGTATGAAAATCCTTCCTGAATTACCGATGTGGATACCACATACCCGTTCCCGTCGCCTCCGCTCTTGAACTTGTACCAGCTGTCACGCAGGTAGTAACAGAGCAGGTAGTCAAGGCAGTCGGACAAGTGCCCGTACCGTTCATATTTGACACCGGTTTTCGGGTCGGTGGTCTTCTGTTTGCTCTTGGTACCGTCCTCGTTACGAAGCTGGTAAATCAGATCCTGGGTAAGTTTGCGACATTTGATATCGATTTGTATCTCCCAGCCTTCATAGCCCCCGAATACCTCGTTGACGAACTCGCACCGTGTAGCCTGCGGAGGCTGCTTGCGTAATAGCTTTACCTTCGGTCGCAGGATTCCTCTGCCGAAAGTGTCCGTGATGATGGTATAGTTGTTGATGCCGTCCTCGTTGGTGGTGGAGCGTTGTAACCCGGAAGGGTCACCGGTCACATCCACTCCGCCGATATGCTTGTCCCGGTAAAGTTTTAAGCGTACTTTCCGTGCCAACGCAGGTGTGTTGTTCTCCTTTTCCTCCGGCTTGCCGAGTATCTCTTCCAGTATATAGACCTTCCTGTTTTCATAGTCTATTTGTGCGGAGAGCACCGACATTTGGGGGGCAACATTGAAGTCCCACACCGTGATGAGCGGCTTGGTCGGATCGTATGCTTTTTCTTTCAGTCCGGTAACGAGATGCCGGGAGCCGTCGAAACTGTTATAAATCGCCATATCGTTGGCTTCCACGAAATCCCAGTTGCCATAGAGCAGGCGTTCCTTTGTCGCCTGATCCCGGATCTTGTTCAGGGCCGCCTCGTACACCTGACGGAAAGCGATATTCGGGTTGTCAAACACGGAAAAAGGTATATACGCTTCACCCTCGCGGCAGATGACCTTGTCTCCGTTTTCGTCCTGCACGAAGCGGGAACGCACCCAGTTAATCGTCGGATTGGTGGTGAGCAGCATTCTCGGAGTCTTGAATGTCTCATGGGTTCTCCAGCGGAGACGGGAGAACAGCACTTCGACGGCCCGTTCCGAGATTTCCGACACCTCGTCCACCATGGCGATGGTGTATTCCGAAGAGCCGAAACGCTCGAAGTTGGGGTCGCTGGGGATATCCGCCATCTCCTTCATGATGATGACCGAGTCATTCCAGAATGTGAGCGTGCCTTCGAGGTTGTTTATCTTGTAGTTTGTATCCTCTTTCAGTCCCCAATCCTTCAGAATCGACTTGATGGTATTCCATGTCGATTCCTTCAACGACTTGAGTGTCTTACGGGCCACCACCGCACGGATATTCTCGAACCGGATACATGAAGACACCAGCCAAACGCTGCCGATATACGATTTTCCGCCGCCGGCCGCTCCGCCTCCCAGTATCAGCTGCGGCAGGTTCTGCGACTTGCAATGCCTGCATTGGGGCCTGTACTGAGGGTTGCCTTGCTGGTCATAGCCGATAAGGATTTGCTCGATCTCCCCGCCACAATGGGGACAATAGTTCGGTTGCAACAGTTTCCAGAGTTCATACTGCCGTGGGGACGGTTTGAACTCGATGCGCAGGTTTCTGGGTGGTTTGAGCCTGTTGACCGCCATTAGATTTATACAATCTGAATGGTTATGTCCCTTTCGGACTCGAGTATAGCATACAGTTTTTGGAATGTAGTACGGGATTCCAAAACTTTTCCCTTGACCGTATTCTTTCCCACGATGATACAGCCGGCGGAATCGACTTCGGTATTGCCGGAATGGATCAGGATGCCGAGGAAATGCGGCACATCATGCAGATATGGCATTTTCTTCTTGTACCTGGGACTGTACTGAAGAGTGACTTTATAAGTCCCGGCAGGAATGGCAGTCTTGGCATAGACCTTTTCCTTGCAGGTACAGGAACGGCCGCGAGGAGTATCCGGACAGGTTGCCGGAAGTTCCCTCACGGCATCTTCGATGGTATTACAGAAAAATTTGCCGTCGATGGACAGGTCACCTATGGTATAGGTCTGACCTTTGAATTTGCGGTTGAGTGTCAGCTTCATACTTCGATACTATTTGTATCGAAAGAGTAGAGACGGACGCCGGCTAATGTTTATTATATGTGTTTGTAAAAGGAGGATATTTCAGGAAATGATGTATCTTTGTGAACGGATTGACAGTATTTAATCAAGAGTTAATATGACAAAAGCGGATATCGTCAGGGAAATAGCAACGCAGACCGGTCTGGAGAAGCAGGTCGTGTTACAAGTTGTCGAAGGATTCATGGATAGCGTAAAGTCTTCCATGATAAACGGCGAGGAGGTTTATCTTCGCGGCTTCGGCAGTTTCATCATCAAGCACCGTGCGGAAAAGACAGCACGCAACATAAGCAGGAATACCACGGTGATAGTGCCTGCCCACAATATCCCGGCATTCAAGCCGTCAAAAGCCTTTGCAGGAAGGATGAAATCAGACAAATAAGGTGATTATATGCAACAGGAGCGTTATTCAGATGATCCTGTTACTTTATACAGGGCAACGAGGTTGGCATTGTCCGATTGGAACAGGAAACGGCCGTTGCTTAAAAGGCATTCGTGGATGGTGTTGTCATTAGGATCCGACTCCAATAAAGCCCCCGCCTTGTTTTCATCGATAAGAAGCATTTCTATGCCTTGTACGGTGGCGGCAGTTGCATCAGCAGGAATTTTCAAAAGTTCATCCATCAGATTCATGTCGTTCATAATATCTCCGTATTTGGCTTGAGTCCCGTCAAGCATTCAATGTACCAAGACCAAAAAGCGTGGGACATAACCCGTAGCACCGAGGTTCTGGTAAACCTATCCGCAAACAAGTTAAGCCCACGCAAAAGCATAGGCGAAAACTGTTTGTCCTGCGGATAAGTGAAATTTACCAGATTTCGGTGCATGACAAAAGCTAACGCTTTCCGTATTTTATTATGTCGTTCTGCCAATATGGTTTTTATGCCGCATCTGCAGAAGAACCGGCATTATGTGATAACGACCGGACGTGTAAAGGCTATTTCTTGGATTCTTCCAAGGAAACCTTACGAAACTCTTTCATCAGTTTTTCCAATTCCAACGAAGTCTTGCGGGCACGGGTACCTGCGGCCTTGTTGCCTTTTTCAATCTGAAGTGCCGCATCCGTGGAGAATGTAGCATATACTTCCTGTATCTTTGAAACCAACTCTTTCATATAAATATTATTTAAGTTATTGACTACAAAGGTAGTGAAAATAATCAAGAATAAGAGCGATTCTGTCAATATAATAAATATCACATTGGTAATCAATGACTTTTAACAGCCATTATACCGTATGATTTATCCATCAGAGAAATTGTCAAGGTGTTTACAACTTTATGGATATGTCTGGTCAGAACATTTCTTCCATCTGCCGCTTGATTTCTTCCCGCTTTGTATTCTTGTAGTAATGCTTATAGATGGTCAATGGGCTGTTACCAGCCATCTCTGCAACCACATACGGATTATTACCGGCATCTACCATCTTCGATATGAAAGAGCCACGGGCGGAATACCATGTGATGTTTTCTTTAATGCGCAACATCTTGCATGCTTTCGTCAAGGTTTGTGAAAGGCGTGTGGAAATTTGCTTGACACGTGTAGTCTTCTTGGAAGTGGTCGTGTGTTTATGAGTAAAAACAGGAAATACATAATTTCCATAACTTTGCCCACGGTATTTATTCATGATGGCTTTTGCTTTACTGAGTAATTCCGGTTTGGCTGTTTTGGGAAACTTGATACGTTCATAGACGATGCGGTCTTCCTGGACCAAATCCCATGTCAGGTTACATACATCGACATTCGCCATACCTCCGGTATAGTAGCTGAACAGGAACAAATCAAGATGCAACTGCTCTTTTTTCGTAAACAAGGTACGGTCAACATTTGCGATTTTAGCTATGACTGTTTCCGGAACTGCTCTTGAAGTGGTTTCCGGCCAATTAATATCATCACCGAGACAGAGGAAGTTATCCATATTCACCCCGTACATCTCTTTCTTTTCTGCCTGCCTGCATACGGCACGGAGCAACCTTAGTTTGTGTGTAAGTCCGGCCTTGTTGCCATTTCTGATACCTCTTTCTTTAAGCCAAAACGCAAAGTCAAGAAGAAACTCTTCTGTAATATCCGTAAAGAAATAAGAGGAAAAGGCTTTTTCATATTTTTCCTTTGTAAACGCCTGCAGTTCACGCTTGAGATAGACATACCGTTTAGCATTGGTCGTGCTGTCGACAATCTGACCGTTCTTGATGCGTTTCTTGTTTTTGAATGTCTCTTCAAGATAATCGATCATCTGCTGGACACTCTTTACTTTGACCTCGGGTTTGGCCGCCTTGATTTCATCGAAGCAATGTGATAGCTGGACGGGCGACCAGTTCCTGCCTTCCATCTCCCAGGTATCGGCGACATGCAGATATTTGGTTCGCAAATCGAAAAGCAGTTTGTTCTTGGTAGTGGCCTCCGCACTCCCTACACGGAAACTCTGAGACTTGACATCCCAGTCTTTTAATAGCCCTGTGATGTTTATAACCTTCGGCACACGGGCGTAACCGGTCTTGAAGAAAATTATCTCCAGCTTGACCATCTTGGTGTCTTTCGGGTTCTGCTTACCCCTGATGTTAATCGTGTACATAGACTGATAACGAGTTAGTTAATGACTTATTATTAATTCGCATTAGTAGGAATCAATTGGTATTAATTAACCTACATAGAAACCTACATGAAAAGAGTAGTTTCCTTAGCGAAATAATGTTTATACGGATAAATCCGTACTTGTGTCATTTACTAACTCGTTATCAATCAACTATTTTCCCTAATCACAAAAGTTGTGTCCGAAAAAAGGGTGTGCCATGCGGAGCCAGCCTTTCTCGATAAATACGATATAGATTCTCTAGCTCCTTATAATTTTCGATGAAATCAAACTCTAAATACTCCTTATTTATATATAGAATATTATTAGGATTTATCCCCCGTTCTGTAATCAACTTTGAAGCTATTTGTCTGAGAATATAGCTTTTTCCAGAACGTCGTTGCCCTACAAGTACCTTTACCAAACTATTTCCTACAAAAGTATAAATCTTATCTATATAAGATTTCCTTTCTAATCCTAATTGATAGGTATTTCCCTTCCAAAGATTATACTTTTCTAAAGCCTTCCATTTTTCGTCCATAACCGAATCTTTCCCACAAAGATAGCATTTTTTCGATTATAATCGAAAAAAGATAAAGTAAAAACGTTTTTTCCGATTATAACCAAAAATTCTGATTCTATCAAGCTATGCATTAAATCTCCCCATTCACCCCTAATCCGAACAAGGCAAAATCGCCCAAACATGGATCATCTGGGAAGACCTCTGCCAATGCTGCCGTTATCTGCCGGGCATTTTTCAGAGAGAAGGTTTCTGTATCCGTTAACTTGAAATAATGGGCTACCCGACAGACATGTGTATCCAAAGGTACAATCAGTTCTTTGCGGTCAAAGCTTTTCCAAATTCCAAAATCAACGTCCGAATCCCGACGAATCATCCAACGCAAAAACATATTGAGTTTCTTTTGAGGACTTTTAGCGGATACTTCAAGGAATGAGCACAACTTTTCCATAGGTATTCCTGGATACGCATTCAAGGCTTCTTCCAAACTTTCAAACTGTGTATAGACTGCATATAATCGCCGGAAATATCCATAAAAGTCGGCATATGACAGCATACGATAAAAGCTATTGGTGTCCCCCGAAGGAAAATCGACCTCCCACTGACGGGACAGCACATACTGATAAGGCGCCCCCCCCCATTAGCCTGTGCAGCTCGTCCGCTTTCTTCAATATCTGTTTGCGATTGCCGAAACTCATAATTGCGGTCAGCAAGCCACTGATTTCAATATCCTGTTTCAGCGTATAGCGATGAGGGAATTGCACCGGGTCGCTTGTTATAAAGTCTGCGCAATGGTAAATCTCCGCACACATCAAAAGTTTATTCTTTATATCTTCAGTCATTTTAAGAATGTATCTAGCATTGAAAGTGCAAAAGTACATATTCTAGCCGGATTTCTTCCTTAAGTAGATAACGGATTGTATTCCCAAGAGAATGACAAACAGGTATTCCGCTGTCATATACACAATCAGGGAAACATGGAAATATTCACTTAGCAGATATAGGTAAATCAGATACACCAGGATAGTGATTAACTGAAAGACGAATGCAAGCCGTGTCTTTCCCGTACCCGTTACAGCATTGATATAAACATATCCGGGCAATGCAAATGTATAATTCAACAACATGACTATAAAAGGACAGAAGGCCAGTTTTACCAAATAATCATTATTCGTATAGAATCCGATAATCCATTGATTGCCCCAAAGAGCTAGAACTATCAGTGGAAGTCCCACGGAATAGCCCAATTTAAGAACTTTACGGCAGATGGGGAAAAGTTCTTTCCCCTGCCCCGCCCCAATCAGATTGCTGACTAATGAACCGGTAGTGGATGCAAAAGAGTTGACTATCACAAAGAAAACGGTAGAAACGCTACGGGTAATATTGGAGATAGCAAGCTCTGCCTTTCCCAAATGTTCGACAGCTACGAAGAACAGGAACCAGGGAGCAACGCTGATAAAGGCATGGAGCATGCTCCAAACAGAAAGTCTTAATAATTTCATTAATAACTTCCTGTCGTAGACTATTTTTAATCCATATTTCACTTTGTCTATCTTCGTCCACATATATAATAGAAGCATGACAAAGGCTCCAAGCTCTGCTAAAGAAGAAGCCATAGCTGCTCCTGATATACCCAAATCCAATTTGAAAATTAGTAAATAGTTAAAAGGAATGTTGATACAGATAGCTGTAATAGCTGCTACGGATAACGCCCTGGTATTTGTTATCCCTACCAGAAAGGAGCGTAAAGCTAAAATAGGAAATGAGAACAACAGTCCGAAGCTACGCCAGTCCAGATACTGAATCACTGCCCGATAGATTTCATCGGAAGTTATCAACTGTCGCAGGATTAAGGGAGAGGCAAAGTGGAGCAGCAGGCAAAGGATGATTGCCAACCCTGACAGAAAATATAATCCTTGAAAAAAGGTACGCCCTGCCTCTTTATACTGCTGTTCTCCGTTTCTACGGGCAATCATCACCTGCATCCCGATACTGAATCCGAAGCCCAGCATATAAACGGCCAAATAATAGATTCCGGCAAGTGCGGACGCTCCGAGTTCGACTTCTCCCACATGCCCCAGAAAGATAGCATCAGTGATATTGATTAATTGTTCCATGAGTATGCTCATCATCACAGGAAAGTTGATAAGCCATATTTGCTTATATGTATAATTCATCGCTCAACTTAAAAATAACACGATACGGCATACCACATTCCCATAGCAGTACACAGTTTCGTAAGTTTATAAAAATGGATATAAAACTCTTTGGCAGGCGAGTATCTGCCTGTCTAATAGCTGAATAGTTTTATTAAAGAAGTATGCTATTCGTTGAGCGCAGCTATATACAGAGTTTCATAAATAGATGAATATTGTTGGTTTATCAATCAATTACGCAACAAAGATAGCAAATCTTATTTTCATTTCCCAATGTGGTATGGTATTGGCAGATTATTTATAGTAAGAAAATGCCTCACAGGTATTGATTATAAGATTAACAATTTGATTTATAGTGATATACTTGATTTCAAATCAAAAGAATGATGCTTTCCAATCATTCTCTTTTGAAAAAAGGCATATCATTTTGAAAAAGAGTAGCAACCCATAAATAATCAGATAACAATGAAAGTTTGCAAATTTGAAAAAATAAAAGATGAGGATGAAATAAAACAAGTTATCAACTGTATTCAGAAAGAGCATCCTTATGTAGCCGTACTTCCTGTATTGACCCGGTTACAAGAATGGATGCAAGACATCTCCGTCAGTTGGTTTCACGAGGAAGATGAAGCTTCCCACGCCACTGTTAATGCCATCGAAGAATATTGCCGTACCCTGACCGATCATCTCGTCACAGAACCGAAACTGAATCAGGATATGAAAACCCGTATCCAAGAATGCATAAAAAAGATACATACCTTGGTAGAAGACAAGGCCGATTTACTGATTGATAAAATAATAAAGGCTGAAATATACAGGTTATCCACAGATTTGCTCACTTACTGCTTACGCCAACAGGGGGTTCGTACCCAGACTCTGGACACCGGTAAATTTATGCAAATCGATCTGGAAAGAAAACCGGATATCCCCTATATTCAGGAATCTATCCGCCGATATATTGATGAAAATCGGGATGTAGATATTTTTGTCGCTCCGCTCTCTATTTGCAAAAATGTATATGGTGAAACAGACTTCATAAGTGAAAGCCGCAACGACTACTACGCAACAGTGCTCGCCAGCATATTCAAAGCGGATGAAATCGTTCTGTCAACCCAAATCAACCATATCTACGCAAACCGGAACTCCCGGAGAGAGCAGCACTCACTGACTTATGCGGAAGCCGGACAACTGATTAACAGCGGAGTACACCTGCTCTATGCGGACTGCATCACTCTTGCGGCACGTTCCAATATAGCTATCCGCCTGACAGATATCCACGACCTGACAACCGAACGGCTCTATATTTCCTCCCACGACACAGGAGACAGTGTCAAAGCAATACTTTCGCAGGACTCGGCCACCTTTGTGCGCTTTACATCATTGAATGTATTGCCCGGATATCTGTTAATGGGCAAATTACTGGAAGTCATCAACAAATATCAAATAAACGTCGTTTCAATGGCCTCGTCCAACGTATCTATCTCCATGATGCTGACAGCCAGCAGTGATACCCTGCGAATGCTCCAAAGGGAACTGCATAAGTATGCCGAAATGGTTATAGACGAAAATATGTCTGTGATACACATCATCGGTTCGCTTCATTGGGAACGCACCCAAGTGGAAAGTCATATAATGGACACCATCAAGGACATTCCCGTATCCCTCATTTCGTACGGGGGAAGCGATCACTGTTTCACATTATCCGTGCACACCACAGATAAGAACAGGCTTATCAACTCACTATCCAGACAATTCTTCGGAAACCAGTGCGCAGCCTGATTCAAAAGCAACGCCACAACTTTTGTACCCCTGACATCATCCATACGAAAAGGTAAAAAAGTATACATATTTTATCCATATCAAGAAAAACAGCAACATTGTTCCATAGCTATTATACAATAAAAGAGTCACTCAATAACAGAGCGACTCTTTTAAATATAAAAACTCTTCAGATTCAAATTCAACTTATAATACTTTGTACCGATATTTCCTTACTTATAAGTTTATGAAAACCCGAAGACATTTACTCACAAAATCAGCAGTTATCCAAAATTAAATGGAAAAGCGCTTTCATCGGATAAGGCTATCAATCCATTTTTGCGCTGGATACAAATTTTGTTCTCCCGTGCCAGCCAACCGGCGGCTAATGCTGTACTTTCAACGCTCAGGTTTAATCTTCTTGCCAATTCAGGTATCGAAATTTCACCAATTTCTTTCAGGGCAACCAAATCTTTCCGGCATTCTTCCCTACAATTGTTTTATCCATGGCTATTTTTATTAATAATTCGGTTCTAATATAGTGATTTTAATAATAGATTGTAACATAAAAGGGCTTTTTATTTTAGGTTTTGACATTATTTAAAACATCAAAACATTTTTCACTCCCAACGGTTAAATATCCGGTCAATTTTCACACTATAACACCACAGGAAAGCACAAAAAGTATCAAGATAAATTCTCAAAACAGAACAAAGGGGAAAAGGAATAAGAAATAGAAAATCTGCACTTTAGCAATATCGGACAAGTTAGTTCCCTTTTTTACCAATACCTTTGCGAAGTGAAATATCAAAAACAAGTTATGCAACAGAAAAAGACAACGAAAGAGGAGTATCAGAAATGTGTGAATGTCGTGATAGATTATATCAACCGGCATTTGGGAGAAGAGATTGATTTAAAATCTCTGGCCAGAATTTCAAACTTTTCTCCTTTTTACTTTCACCGGATAATGAAAGCATTTCTCGGTGAGCCGGTTGGCACGTTTATTGTCCGGACGCGGACGGAAGCTGCCGCACATTTACTCCGTTACTCGGATATTCCGATTGCCGATATCGCCTATCGCATCGGATATTCATCTCCCTCTTCATTGTCGAAAGTGTTCAGGCAGTTTTATGGCATTTCACCTTTAGAATATCGAAACAATAAAAACTTTGTAATTATGAAACCAGCGATTATCAGGCCAGACCTGGAACTGACAAGTGAGATTAAGAATGTACCCGAACGGAATGTGATTTATATCCGCCTGTCAGGAGACTACAAACTGAACGACTACTGCGGAACATGGATGCGTTTATTCCAGTTTATCCAGGAGCACAAACTGCCGATGGGGGAATTCAGCCCGCTCTGTATCTATCACGACGATCCGAAAGTGACACCTGCCGACAAACTCCGTACAGATGTATGTATGGTCGTACCGGCAAAAGTGACTCCCAAAAGTGACATCGGATTCAAAGTAATCCCTGCCGGACGTTATGCCATCTTCCTTTACAAAGGTTCGTACGACAATCTGCAAGCCGTATATGATACGATTTATGCGAAATACCTTCCTGAAATGGAATGTACATTGCGTGACGAGGCCAGTGCCGAACGCTATCTGAACAATCCCCGTGATACAGCTCCCGAAGAGTTGCTGACGGAGATTTATATTCCGGTGGAATAAAACGAAATAAGAAGTATAAAATGCAGGTGTACCGTTTTGTCACAGTACACCTGCACTAACTCAGCTCATTTCCATTCCTGACGAATGGCAATTACTCCGTACAAATAATCTTCCTCTCTTTTATCTGTTATTTGTCGGCATAGAGCCCCACTCGATTCCCTTCGCTATCGGCAAACAAGGCAAACCATCCTCTGCCTTCCACTTCTATTTTCGTTTTGGGAATCACGACTTTTCCACCTTTCTGAAGAACCTTATCCAATGTCCGGACAATATCTTCACAATGAAAAGAGATAATCACCCCTTTCTCCGAAGGAAGATAGTCCGGTGCGTAGAAAATAGATCCGACCGTTTCCCCCTCTTCGATGAAACACGCCATTTTCTCTGTTTCACATTCAGAAACCGGAAGTTGCACATCCAACACCGTTTCGTAGAAATCAACAGCCCGGAGAAAATCAACAGAAGGAATTTCAAAAAATGCAATAAACTTTTTCATTTTGTTTCTTTTTATGGTTACTACTAAGCCTTTGCAAAGACACTGCAAAAGTAGGGCAACCCGCCAAGCCCTGATAGGAAAAAAGGGACATCTTCTAAATTTCGGAGAAATAATCGGAATAAGGAGCACAAACAGAAAGATATTCGACAGGCGTATAACCTGAAAAAAGCTTGAACTCCTTTATCATATGAGACTGGTCAGAGAACCCGCACTCATAGGCAAGCCGGGCGAAAGGGACAGACGGATTCCGTTGCAACAGGAATAACGCGCGCTGCATACGTACGATACGGATAAACTCCTTGGGAGTTGTCCCCACATAATCGGCAAAAATCCGACCGAACTGCTTGCTGCTCAGACAAGCCGCTTCGGACAACTGAGAAATTTGAATCTGTGGCTGACTGTTGATTTCCTCAAAGACAGCGGACATTCTCTTTAAATTATACTCGGAAAAAGAATATAAGCGACGGAGAAAGAATTGTTCTATCAGACGGATACAAGCCGTATTGTCGGGAGTATCAGCAACCTGCTTCGACAAATCCGAGAGTCCGGTGTCTTCCACCTCATCCATAGGTACATTCCGCCCGTGAAACAAGTTGATGGGAATGTGAAGCAGCACCTTTGCCGCATAAGGCTGAAAGACAACCGTTATCATCTCTATCCTGCCCGTAGACACCACATCGGAAAAGCCGACCGACTGCCCGCAAACAAACGATTGCGGTTGCAACCGTGATTCGTTCTGCAAAAGAAGCCGCTTGCCTTTGTGAAACACAAGCTGGATGCAACCAACAGGCAGCGTCCGTTCGGAAACGGGGGCCGTCGCATCATCCTGCAATATCCAGTAATGCCGGATATAAGGAGCCAATACGGAAACAGGGGTTACAATTTGGAATGATTGCATACGACAGACTTTCTATTTTTTAAGTTACAACCGTTTTTTCAAGTTGCAACCGCAAAAGTAGAAAGTTTGCCGGATAATGTATTGTAAAAACGGGACATTCTCTTATATAGGATATAAATATTATTAACAATAACTCCCGCTATCATGCCAATAGTGGCAGGATAGCAGGAAGCTGTTTCTTTAGATAACAGAAAGACCGTATTCGTAGGCATCGGACATTGAGTTGTAATCCGCATCCGAGTAAGCACCTTTGTCCCTTGCTTTCTGCATATCTTTCATAAACGATTCTACGGAAGAAAGGAAGCTGTGATAATTCTTCAGTTCTTCATCATATCCGGTGACGGCAGGCAGTTTCTTCGCCGCTTCCAGTTCCTTTTTCAATTCTGCCATTTTCACGTCAATCCGTATGCCGTCCATCGCATGTTTACGGGAATAGAGATTCATTATACTTTGCACAGTGCCCGACATCTTACGCATAGCCATGATTTGGTCTTTCAGCGGCTCGTCAGCCAGAAGTTCCTTTTCCGCCTGTTCCGTCAGAGGGCTTAGAATATCAAAAATCACTTGTTTATATTCGGACATTGCTACACTAAGCTGATAGTTCTCTTCCAAAAGTTTGGCAGCTTTCGCAGTCTCTTTTGATTGACGGTAGGAAAGGAATTTATCAAAATTGGCATAGAACTGTGCCCGTGTGGTAAACAAGCCTTTGTAATTCTGCTTCAGGTTCTGACGAACTTCCTCATTAAAATAAGCGCCCGGATTCATCAGTTCCGCAGTATCCCTTGCAGAAACTTCCGGCGGTGCGATTGGAGCAACTTCGGGAACTTTTCCGTTTTGTTCCATATATCCCAACACAGCATTCACATCTTTCGCATTGGCTACGTGTCTCAACACAATGAGAGACGTATGATAATAGTTTATCACCTTACTGGCATCATCCAACTCTTCGGGAGTGACCGTGGACGTAGCCTGTTTTTTGCTTCCACCCGAGCAGGAAACCAATAAGAAAGCACCTACGAGTGCTCCCAAAAACAAGATTCTTTTCTTCATAATGTTCAGTTTATTAAGTCTTTCGTACTATAACAATAAAAATCGTTTTTTGTTATAGACAAACAATGCATATCGGATAAGTGCTTTAAAACTATATGCAGCAGAAAAGTCTAAGATGTTGTTGACGATAATTAAGGAATAAACAATCATCGACGTATAAAAACAAAAAATGGCTACTCATCACGAGCAACCAATCTTTTGTTAACCTTAAATCTAATACTTATGAAAAAAACACATTACAAAGGTACTATCTTTCGGGTAAATAGCAAATTTCAGAGTAAAATAAGGGCATATTATAACACGGTTTAATACTCTCCGATTCACGTTAACAATTCAGACTTTTCACGTTAACATTTAACATATTCGTTCACAATCATAATTCAAAGAAACAACATGTTCCTCCCATCCGGTATCATTTGTTTTTTTTCAGCCCGAAAGTATTGCAATTCAACTGTTTTTGCCGTAACTTTGAAATATGATAATTAGTGCCAGCCGCCGGACAGATATTCCGGCATTTTATTCGCAATGGTTTTTCAACCGGATTAAAGAAGGATATGTGCTAGTCCCCAATCCTTTCAATCCTAAAATGATTAGTAAGGTCAGTCTGAACCCTGCCGTGGTAGATTGCATCGTATTTTGGACAAAGAATCCCGCTCCGATGATTGACAGGCTGGATAAGTTGCAGGATTACAACTATTACTTTCAGTTCACTCTCAACCCCTACGGTGAGAAATTAGAAAATAACCTGCCGTCTATCGACAAGCGGATTGATACTTTTAAAAGGCTTGCCGATAAGATTGGCAAAGAAAAAGTTATCTGGCGTTATGACCCGATACTGACCAATGTGGAATACAATGTTTCTTTCCATCAGGAAGCATTCGCCCGGATTGCCGACGGACTCAAAGACCATACCGAAAAGTGTATGCTGGGATTTATCGACCACTATCAGCATATCCGCAATGCGGTAGGACAGTTCAACATCCACCCCTTGACGAAAGAAGAGATTGAAGAAATAGCTGTTTCTTTCAAAAGAACGATAGACGCATATCCGTCTATCCAATTAGATATATGCACTACTAAAGTCGATTTGAGACATCTGAATATCCCCAGCGGCTTATGCATCGACAAGGAACTGATAGAAAGGATTATCGGCTGCCCCATCCTTGCCAGGAAAGATAAAAACCAGCGTACTGTCTGCAACTGTATCGAAAGTATTGATATTGGCACTTATGAGAGTTGTCTCAACGGATGCATCTATTGTTATGCCATCAAAGGCAATTATAATACTGCGGCATATAATATGGAGAAGCATGATAAAAATTCCCCTTTACTTATCGGGCATTTGTCAGAAGATGATGTAGTGAAAGAACGGGAGATGAAAAGTCTGCGGGATAATCAATATTCATTGTTTTAAGATTCTGTATCTATTTCCAAACGTACAGGCATAAAAAAAGGCTATCTATCCCAGACAGCCAATCTTTTGTTAACCTTAAATCTAATACTATGAAAAACACATTGCAAAGATACGGACTTTCTGCATATCTCCAAATTTTCAGGGCAAAGCAGCCTATCTTATAACATGGTTTAATAGAATCGGGAGCGCATTAACAAATAAGCGACCTGGCATTAACATTTAACAGTTTTCTTAAATAATCAGGGCGAAAAACTGAACGAGATGCAAAAGTTTTCGAATCGGGTGTCCTCTCGTATTAAAGAGAGTTTACGCAGTCTAACAAATTCTTCCGCCATCTGTTTATAACTGAAGGTAACCATCAAATTTCCCAATATATGAACAGATTCGATAATAAAGTAGTAGTCATCACCGGTGCCGCCGGTGGTATTGGCGAAGCAACCACGCGCCGCATTGTCTCTGAAGGCGGCAAAGTAGTCATCGCCGATTATTCTGAAAAAAGAGCCGAACAGCTTGCCGCCGAACTCACTCATGCAGGAGCAGACGTACGCCACGTCTATTTCTCCGCTACCGAACTTCAAAGTTGCAAAGAGTTGATTGATTTTTCCATGAATGAATATGGAAGAATAGATGTACTGATTAATAACGTAGGCGGAACCGACCCCAAACGTGACCTGAATATTGAAAAGCTGGATATCAACTATTTCGATGAGGCTTTCCACTTGAATCTTTGCTGTACGATGTATCTGTCCCAACAGGTCATTCCCATTATGACAACCAACGGCGGTGGAAACATTGTCAACGTAGCTTCGATAAGCGGACTGACCGCCGATGCCAACGGCACGTTATACGGAGCCAGTAAAGCGGGGGTTATCAACCTGACGAAATATATCGCCACCCAAATGGGAAAGAAAAATATCCGTTGCAATGCCGTAGCTCCGGGACTGGTTCTCACCCCCGCCGCCTTAAACAATCTGAACGAAGATGTCCGTAATATATTCCTCGGCCAATGTGCTACGCCGTATCTAGGAGAACCCGAAGATGTTGCTGCAACAATTGCGTTCCTGGCGTCGAATGACGCACGTTATATCACCGGCCAAACAATCGTCGTAGACGGTGGACTGACCGTCCATAACCCGACGGTGGAGTTATCATAATGAATAAGCATCTTATTCACTGCAAATAAGATGTTCATTCGCATGGATTATTTTCTCCGTTGCCTATTCGGTTTTCGTTCAACAACTGTCGAACGAAAACTGAATTGCAGGTCGAACAAATAATTTATGAAGCCTGATTTCTTAGACAATGCATTGCCACAAATTAATCATCGCATCTCAATTATTACGTCACATTACCGGGCGTATGACTCCACCCTACCACCGATAATTCATCGTTCTTTTCCAAATTCAGAGCAACCGCCTCAAAAAAACTCTTTTCCCTCTCCATGTTACCGATAGGAAACATATCTTTGTGACCAACCAGTAACAAGACTATAAAAATATGGAAAAAGAGATTACCAAAAACAGGCAGGCAACGGAACTTACCCTGATTAAAGCCGTTGATGACATCATCGAGGAAAATGGCTTCGAAGGATTGGGCATCAATGCAATAGCTGCCAAGGCAAAAGTATCCAAAATGCTTATCTACCGCTATTTCAATTCACTGGACGGATTGATAGCAGCCTATATCCGGCAAAACGACTATTGGATTAACTTCAATGAAGAATTACCGGACAAGGAACATTTATCTGAGTTTATCAAGCAAATATTCAAAAGACAAATCATTCAACTACGAGAAAGTTATACTTTGAAACGCCTATATCGCTGGGAACTTTCAACAGATAACAAATTCGTGAAAGAGCTACGCGACAAGCGGGAAGAAAAAGGACTTTGGCTGATAGAAGCCGTCAGCAAGCTTTCAAAGCATCCGCAAAAGGAAACTGCCGCCGTAGCTTCCATTATCACAGCGGCTATCAGCTATCTGGCACTACTCGAAGAAAACTGCCAAGTATATAACGGACTCAAGATACAACAAGAAACCGGTTGGGAACAACTGGAAGAAGGGATTAACTTATTAGTAGACCTTTGGCTACAAAAAACAACTTTAACGAAATGAATAAAATGACGATTATGGGATTATGGTTCCTCTCCCTATTGATTAATAGCGGATGCAACCGGGAATTAATAGAGTACAACACCGATGACCTCAAAATATCTATCGAAAAGGGTGAGGAATGGATGCATGACTTTCCGCTCTTCTTAGGTATCAATAAGAAGAATCCGCCACAAATTGCCATTTGGACGGAAGATACGGAAGGACATTATTTGTCCACTATTTATGTGACGCATAAAATAGCTACCCAATCCTGGCAAGCATCCGGCGGAAACCGCAGAAAAGAAGCTCTGCCGCACTGGTGTTATCAAAGAGGTGTTCAATATGAGGACGGACTGTATCTTCCGACAAAGAAATCGCCATTCACCGACGGAATCAGCGGAGCAACTCCGAAAGGCAGTTTTGATGTACGAATAACTTCCACGGATAAGGTAAAGAAGTTCATAGTCAAAGCAGAAATCAATCATTCTACGGATTTCAATGACGCATATCCGAAATCCGCCAAAGAAGGAGACGTCCATTATTCAGGTGGAAAAGAAGGAAGCGGGCAACCGGCCCTTGTCTATGTAGCAGAGGTAGATTTAACTTCCAATGAGAAAGTTTTTGCCGCCAAGTTAATCGGACATAGCAGTCCGGACGGAAGCAACGGAGATATAACAGAAGATACTTCTTCGCTCACAACTGCATTACATATTGTCAAAAGCATAACGATATATATCCGATAACAGGATTACATATATCATCAAAATTAAACTTTGCCGTGCCACACTTGTGCTATCCCGTTGGCACAGTTGTGCCATGCCTATGTCACTGTTGTGACAGCACGTTGGCACTGTTGTGACAATGGGTTGGCACAAGCATGGCGTTTGGCGGTATCCGGACAGCATTATATTAATCTATCATTATACCATTATGAAAAAGTCTACATTCATCTTTATCCTATTATCCTTCATCGCAATATACGCTGACGGGCAGACAGTTCACAAGCATTTTTCTTATACTGCATCTATCGGAACAGGAGTCTCCATGAGCCAACCTTCCTGCACGCCTTTCATCGGACAAGTTATTGCCCATTATCACATCAACCAACGGTTTACTATCGGTGCAGGCAGCGGCTTGTCCGTCTATGAGAAAGTGCTTGTCCCGCTATATGCCAACGTACAGTTCTTCATCACCCAGCCCAGGAAGCTGACTCCTTATCTGGAGTGTAATATCGGTGGCTCATTCGCTGCCGCCAAAGAAGCAAACGGCGGATTTTATCTCTCGCCTTCCATAGGAACCCAACTAAAGCTTACGCAAAAACTGAAAATGAATTTTGCGTTAGGATATGAAATACAGAAGTTGGAACGGCTGAAGGAACATACGGATGAATATTTCCATACCAAGTTCAAGGAAAAATTATCTCATCATACTATCACTTTCAAAGTCGGACTAACTTATTAGAAAACATTAAAAGAAAGAAATATCAGCAATCAAGCGGTAGTTTTGTTCAACAAATACTAACTTTACAACGTTATCAATAATAAAGAACGAACGGCATGATTGTTAGAACGCTACTGGATACAGACCTCTATAAGTTTACCACATCGTACGCTTATATCAAACTATTTCCCTATGCAATGGGGAAGTTCAGCTTCCATGATAGAAATGAGACTGAATATACTGAAGAATTTCTGGAGACACTTAAATATGAAATTGATAAGCTAAGCCGATTGAGACTTACAGAAGAAGAACTGGAATATATGACACGGAATTGCCGGTTCCTTCCGAGAGTTTATTGGGAATGGCTGTCATCTTTCCGCTTTCATCCTGATAAAATCAAAATGTATTTGGATGAGGCGCATCATCTTCACATCGAAGTCTGTGATTTTCTCTATAAAGCTACCCTGTATGAAGTACCTTTGCTTGCCATTGTATCCGAAATAAAGAACCAGTTCTTCGGCAATGTAGCCGATATGGACGGAATCTTATGCAAACTGTCGGAGAAGGTGGAACTGTCCAATCGACATCAGTTACGTTTCTCGGAGTTCGGTACGCGGCGGAGATTCTCTGTCGATGTGCAGGAAACGGTTATCGGAAAATTAAAAGAAACGGCGCAGTATTGCACAGGCACTTCCAACTGCTATTTTGCGATGAAGTACGACATGAAAATGATGGGTACTCATCCGCACGAGTGGTTCATGTTTCATGGAGCGCAATTCGGATATAAACATGCCAATTATATGGCGCTCGAAAACTGGGTGAATGTCTATGACGGCGATTTGGGAATTGCCTTATCCGATACTTATACTTCCGGTATCTTCCTCAGCAATCTCAGCCGTAAACAGGCGAAATTGTTTGACGGTGTCCGCTGCGATTCCGGTAATGAGTTCGATTTTATTGATAGTTTGGTATCCCGTTACAAAGAACTGGGAATTGACGCGACCACCAAGACTATCGTTTTCAGCAATGCCCTCGATTTCACAAAAGCACTGGAGATTCAGGAATATTGCAAGAACAAAATCCGTTGCTCCTTCGGCATCGGGACAAATCTAACCAATGATACCGGATTCGAACCTTCAAACATCGTTATGAAGCTCACACAATGCAAGATGAACGTCAATCAGGAATGGCGGGAATGTATCAAGCTATCTGACGACGAAGGCAAACATACCGGTAGTCCGGAAGAAGTACAGGCATGTTTGCATGAATTGAGACTGAATTAGCTTATTTCCCTATTATCGCTTTATCAAAACGGCTATCCATACAAGCACTGATATCCGTTGTGACAAACTTGCCTTCATAAAACAGGCTGAATATCGTAGCCGGAGTAGGTGCAGCCTGTGCCTGATCCATTGTCTCCAGTTTAATAATCATCAAAGGCAGATTTCTTTTGGTGGCGGTTTCCTTCAAAGAACTCGTCACATGAAATTCCGTAAACGGACAACGGTTGGAGAAATAAACAGTGATACCCTTTTTATTAGGGCATTCTCCTGTTCGTACAGATTCATTAAAAGTCGGATTCGGAGCATCAACATTCAATTTCTTCACCAACAGACTAAATCCTGTCGGAAGCTGTTCACAAGCAACAAATCCTTGTCTCAACAGCCATTTGGTATCACTCATAAAATGAAACTTCTTTGTTCCTACGACTGTCACCAAACCGTCCTTGCCTTGCTGCAAGGCGTCATCTATCGCAGTTTGGAGCAGAGCTTTCGCATACCCTTTCCCTTTATACTGCCCGGCTACCCAAAAGCAGTTTATCAACAGGTAATTGTCGGCCTTCACAGGAACCCACCCGTTTTCGACAGGGCCATATTCGATAAATACTTTCGCACGCTCATTCAAACGACGAAAAACATACCCATTTTCAAATTGCTTCTTCAGCCACTCCTTTTTCAGGTTATAACTTTCCTGGCATTTCTTATCCGAGAAAGCGCAGCAGATATGTTCTTTCTCTATGTTGTCTTTGGTAAGCGTGATAAAGTCGATGTTCATAGTATCAGTTTTTTATTAGTAGTTTTTTAATGAAATAATATCGGATATATATTATCCACAAAGATAAACATTCGAATGCAGCAGTCATTATCCAATCCCGTAAAAATCAATATTATTTAGTAGAAAGTGAGGTACGGGCATAAAAAAAGGAGCAACGCCTTGCTCCAACCTTTGTTAACCTTAAATCTAATACTATGAAAAACACAGTGCAAAGATACGCACTTTCCGATTATCTGCAAATTATCCAAATAAAAAAGCATGTTTCATAACATGATTTAAAACTTTCTGAGGAATAGTCCCCCTTTTATTAATACTTTTTCAAGATTTGAATCCCTTCACGGCTCTTTCCAACCTTTCCAAAGTAAGTTCACCGGATTGCCGCCAAAGCTGTTGTCCTTTTCTGAAAAGAATAAAAGTAGGCGTTACTTCGATAGTGTAGAAATCAGTAAGGGCAGTTTCCTGGTCTATATCCACTTCCACCACTTCGAGCGTTCCTTCCATCAGTTTCTTAAATTCCTCAACGACAGGTTTCATACGCTGGCAATGAGGACACCACGTTGCGTAAAATTCCGCCATTACCCAATCGGCATTAGCCAGCTTCTCTTGATTCCGTTCCTCACGGGCTACTTTTTTCTCTTTCATAATTGATTACTGTTTTGATTAATAATTGCTACTTCAACAATACGAAAAGAGAGAAAGTTTAAAGGGTAAACAATAATACACACAGATTTAACTATTAAATCCACTTGCAGTTACCGTCTTTCGTTTCTAATATCCGGACAGCCGACTATTGCACATAAAAGCAACTTTCGTGCAAAAAGAGAACACTCTATTCAAAATTTATTTATCTTTGCCGCCGAAATGGTTCGGAATCCGTAGCCAACGGACGACGATTAATAGGGAATCGGGTGCAAATCCCGGACAGTCCCGCTGCTGTGAAGCTCAATTCAATGTCTTATAAATGAACTAATTTGACGCCACTGATGTTCTATCGGGAAGGCAAATAAGACAAGAGTCAGTCAGAAGACCTGCCACTTCACGTAAAACGTTCTTCCGCCTCGTGGATTAGGAGAAAGGACATCATTTGTTAAGCCCCAAATCAAGAAAATACTGTGTTTTCATCAGGTGGAGTATGTCCGCAAGGTGGGAAGACATAAAATAAGTATGTACTTAATTTAGAAAAGTATGATAAAAAGAATCTTAGTAGCCAATCGCGGTGAGATAGCCGTGAGGGTGATGCGCTCCTGCCGGGAGATGGAAATAACGAGTATTGCGATATTTTCCGAGGCAGACCGGACTGCAAAACATGTGCTCTACGCAGACGAAGCATATTGTGTAGGTCCCGCCGCATCTAAAGAGAGTTATCTGAATATAGAAAAAATCATCGAAGTGGCGAAAGCATGCCACGCAGATGCTATTCATCCGGGCTATGGTTTCCTGTCCGAGAACGCTACCTTCGCCAGACGCTGTCAGGAAGAAGGTATTATTTTTATCGGGCCTGACCCGGAAACAATGGAAGCCATGGGAGATAAAATTGCCGCCCGCATCAAGATGATTGAAGCCGGAGTGCCCGTTGTACCCGGCACGCAAGAAAACCTGAAAAGTGTGGAAGAAGCCGTGGAGCTTTGCAACAAAATCGGTTACCCGGTGATGCTGAAAGCCTCTATGGGTGGTGGTGGAAAGGGAATGCGCCTTATCCACAGTGCAGCAGAGGTGGAAGAAGCCTATACGACTGCCAAAAGCGAATCTCTTTCTTCTTTCGGTGATGATACGGTTTATCTGGAGAAGTTCGTAGAAGAACCTCATCACATCGAGTTTCAAATCTTGGGAGACAAGCACGGAAATGTTATTCATCTGTGCGAACGCGAATGTTCCGTTCAGCGTCGTAATCAAAAGATTGTAGAAGAAACGCCATCGGTATTCGTCACTCCCGAATTGCGGAAAGATATGGGAGAAAAAGCCGTGGCAGCCGCCAAAGCAGTGAACTATATCGGAGCGGGAACCATCGAATTTCTTGTTGACAAACACCGTAATTATTACTTCCTTGAGATGAATACCCGCCTGCAAGTAGAGCACCCGATTACGGAAGAAGTAGTAGGTGTAGACCTCGTGAAAGAGCAAATCAAGGTTGCCGACGGACAGATGCTTCAACTGAAACAAGAAGATATACAGCAACGCGGACACGCCATCGAATGTCGTATTTGCGCCGAAGATACCGAAATGAACTTCATGCCAAGTCCGGGAATCATCAAGCAGATTACAGAACCGAACGGTATCGGTGTGCGTATCGACAGCTACGTGTACGAAGGTTATGAAATACCTATCTACTACGACCCGATGATAGGCAAACTGATTGTGTGGGCTACCAACCGCGAATATGCCATCGAACGGATGCGTCGCGTGCTTCACGAATACAAGCTGACGGGAGTCAAGAATAATATCAGTTACCTGCGCGCCATCATGGATACCCCCGATTTCGTGGAAGGACATTACGACACCGGATTCATCGCCAAGAACGGCGAGTATCTGCAACAGTGCATCATGCGCACCAGCGAGCGTTCTGAAAACATAGCCATGATTGCCGCCTATATGGACTACCTGATGAATCTTGAAGAGAACAAGGGTAATACGACTGACAACCGTCCTATCAGCAAATGGAAAGAGTTCGGACTGCATAAAGGCGTGTTGAGAATCTAATTTTAACAAAGAGAATTCAATTATGGAAATTCATATAGGAAATCGTGTGGCCGAAATAGAATTGGTCAGCAAAGAAGATAACAAAGTGGTGCTTACCATCGACGGAAAGCCTTTTGAAGCTGATGTCGTGATGGCAGAAAATGGAACCTGCAACATTCTTATGGACGGTCGCAGTACAAACGCACAGTTGATTCGCAAGGAGAACGGAAAGAGTTATAAGGTAAATACCCACTATAGCAGTTTCAATGTCGAAATCGTAGACAGTCAGGCGAAATACCTGCGTATGCGCAAGAAAGGTGAAGAAGAGCAGAACGACCGTATCACCTCTCCGATGCCGGGCAAAGTAGTGAAAATACCCGTAACAGCGGGACAGGAAATGAAAACCGGAGATACAGTCATCGTCATCGAAGCCATGAAGATGCAAAGTAACTACAAAGTGACTTCCGACTGCCGCATCAAAGAAATCCTGGTTCAGGAAGGTGACAGCATCACCGGCGACCAGACATTAATAACCCTTGAAACAATCGAATAAAAATGGAAGAAAAGAATAAAGCATATGCCACGTTCGAGGAACGTGACCGTATCGCTTCCCTCGGGGGCGGTATCGCAAAAATAAACATTCAACATGAAAGCGGAAAGATGACTGCCCGCGAACGTATCGACATGCTGCTCGATAAAGGTACATTTGTCGAACTGGACAAACTGATGGTTCACCGTTGCACCAACTACGGCATGGACAAGAATAAGATTCCGGGAGACGGCGTCGTATCCGGCTATGGAAAAATCGACGGTCGCCAGGTTTTCGTTTATGCCTATGACTTCACCGTTTATGGCGGCTCATTGTCGGCTTCCAATGCCAGGAAGATTGTGAAAGTGCAGCAGCTTGCCTTGAAGAATGGTGCGCCGATTATCGCTTTGAACGATTCGGGCGGCGCCCGTATTCAGGAAGGTATCGAAAGCCTTTCCGGTTATGCGGATATTTTCTACCAGAATACAATGGCAAGCGGCGTGATTCCACAGATTTCCGCTATTCTCGGCCCTTGTGCCGGCGGAGCTTGCTACTCTCCCGCCCTTACCGACTTTATTTTTATGGTAAAGGAAAAAAGCCATATGTTCGTGACAGGCCCGGATGTAGTAAAGACTGTCATCCACGAAGAGGTCAGCAAAGAGGAATTGGGTGGCGCAATGGCGCACAGCAGCAAGAGCGGTGTCACTCACTTTATGTGCAATACCGAAGAAGAGTTGTTGATGAGCATCCGTGAACTGCTTTCTTTCCTGCCGCAGAACAATATGGATGAGACTAGAAAGCAGAACTGCACGGATGAAATCAATCGCGAAGATGTTACTTTGGATACTATCATCCCAACAGACCCGAACGTTCCGTATGACATGAAAGATATTATAGAACGAGTGGTGGATAACGGCTATTTCTTCGAAGTAATGACGAATTTTGCCAAGAATATCATTATTGGTTTTGCCCGTCTGGCAGGTCGTTCGGTAGGTATCGTCGCCAACCAGCCCGCTTACCTCGCCGGAGTGCTTGATATTGATGCCAGCGACAAAGCAAGCCGTTTCATCCGTTTCTGTGACTGTTTCAATATTCCATTGATTACTTTCGAAGATGTTCCGGGCTTCCTTCCGGGATATACTCAGGAAAACAACGGTATCATCCGTCACGGCGCGAAAATCGTTTATGCATTCGCGGAAGCTACTGTTCCCAAACTGACAGTTATCACCCGCAAGGCTTATGGCGGTGCCTATATCGTCATGAACTCCAAGCAGACAGGCGCGGATGTGAATTTCGCCTATCCAAGTGCGGAAATCGCAGTAATGGGTGCGGATGGAGCCGTAAACATTCTGTTCCGCAAAGCCGATGCAGAAACGAAAGCCAAAGAACTGGAAGCCTACAAAGAGAAGTTTGCCACTCCATATCAGGCTGCCGAACTAGGATACATTGACGAAATCATTTATCCGAGACAGACTCGCAAACGTCTGATTCAGGCATTGGAAATGACAGAAAACAAGATGCAGACCAATCCGCCCAAGAAGCATGGAAATATGCCCTTATAACAACTAGATAGGTACTTGTCAAAGTACCACCACCAAAAACGGACTTACACAAATTCTGAAGAATGTCATTCTGAGAATCTACGTAAGTCCGCTTTTTTATTACATTAAATAAGGAGTGAGATACTTCACCAGGAAATAACCACCTACTACTAGCCAAATATAGAGAAGAAGCGCCAAGACAAACGGCTTCGCCCCCGCTTTTCTGAATTTGTCAATGCTTGTTTCCGTCCCAAGTGCAGTCATAGCCATTGTCAACAGAAAAGTATCCAGTGTGTTGATTCCTGCCACCAACTGCACAGGCAACAAATCAAAAGAATTAAAAGCGATCACCCCCATAAAGCCGATTGCAAACCAGGGAATGGCAATCTTCTGAAATTTCTGCCCTTTCTGTACCTGCCTCTTTCTCGCCCTTGCCACCATGTAAGTAGTAATCAAAAGTACCGGAACCAGCATCATCACCCGAATCATCTTCACGATAATTGCCGAATCCGATATGCCGTTTCCCATTGCGTCACCGGCTCCCACCACATGAGCCACTTCGTGAAGAGTAGAACCTGTATAGATTCCCATTTGGTCGGGAGTCAGCGCACAGATACCGTTCCGGTAAAGGAAAGGATATAGGAACATAGAGATAGTACCGAAGATTACCACGGTAGAAACGGAAACAGCCGTCTTATATGGTTTTGCCTTAATAGTAGATTCCGCACCAAGAATAGCGGCAGCACCGCAAATTCCGCTTCCGATAGAAGTCAGTAGTGCAATCCCCCTGTCCATTTTCAATAACTTGCCGAGATAAATACCACCACAAATCGTCACTACCACAATAATAATATCAATCAACAGAGCAGGCAATCCAATAGCCAGCACATCCTGAAAAGTCAGTCTGAAACCATACAGGATAATACCGATACGAAGAATCTTTTTCGAGCAGAACTGTATGCCCGGTACCCAAGTTTCGGGAAGATTATTCCGCAAACTGTTAGCATAAAGCATACCCAAAATGATACCTACAATCATCGGACTGAAAGAGAGACTTCTCACGAAAGACATCTCACCAATGTAAAACGCCGCACAAGAAAACAGTGCTATCAACAAGACACCGTGCAACATGCTGCTTCTTTTTTCGTTGAACATAAATTACTAGATTTTAGTGATACTGAATTTATTACTCTGCAAAGAAAACCATTTTTCATCAAACCGGTTCACAGTATTTTATTATACCGGATAATCTCCGGTTATACCTATCTGGAATAAAAAACGGCACCTCGATTCACATCGCAGCACCGTCACAACACAAACACAAAATAAAACACGACAAAACTACTATGCAATCTTCCTGTTATGCCGGGGAGGCATGTCTTGCTTGATTATCTATATTCTCATACCCATAAGAAGCTTTATCAGGCGATTTGCATAATTAAAAACAGACTCATCCGTATTTTGTTCACGGAAGTTTAAGAAAAATGAGGAAGGAACAGGATTTTAACAAAAAAAACAGCAAGCATATCTCTTTTTTATTCAAACAAGCAAGCATAACACAAAACAATTATTCCCCCTTCCTATTCTCTTCCTTAAATCGGGTAGGCGTCATTCCTTTAACTTGTTTAAAGGAAGTACTAAAATATCGGGGATAAGAGAAACCTACTTCATAGGATATTTCATTAATGTTCATATTAGTATTTGTAAGCAGAAAAACAGATCTCTCAATACGCAACCGATTAATATAATCATTAACTCCCAAACCGGTCAGCAACTTCACCTTATTATATAAAGAAGCTCTGCTCATAGCCATGTTATCCGTTAGAAATTTGATAGAAAGTTCTCCACCCGCCATATTCTCATTGATAAGTGTGTTAAGTTTATTAATGAAGTCTTCATCTTCCTTGCTGTTTTTCTTTGGAGTTTGCTGCTCTATTTCCTCCATCCGATTATCATCCACTTCTTTTAATGTGACATCAGACAACGAAGGCTCCAAAAGATTATCCTCTTCACTCCTCTGTTTCTCTTCTTTGCTACTAAGCATATCATTTAATACAGCTTGCAGGAAGTGGTTCACATTACCTTTCATATTGCGTTCTTTCCGACGGTAATTAATGTAACCGATACCTGCCGTCATAGCAATAAACAAAACGGCAACCGTACTAATAAACCAGACTGTTTTATACCAAGGAGGAGTAACGATAATACGTATCAATTGCTTGGCCGGGGTTTGGTTTCCATTTTTTGTATTACACGAAACCCATATTGAATATTCACCTGCCGACAAAGAAGATAAATTCAACATCGGTTCATAGGTTTCAATCAACTGTTTGCTCCTACCCTCAATAGTATATTGCAGCAGATACTTCTGAAACACATCCCTGTTCTTTATCCGGAAGTGGACAGAAAGCGAATTATAATTCCAGGGTATCTCTATCGTATTTTCTTTTACTCTCTTTAAAAAAGGGCTACCATTAAAGAGGATTTCAGACAGATATATTTCCGGTAGTTGAGTTTCGGTAGTTGGAATATCCGTATCAATTTTAACCAATCCTTCGGAACCTCCCAAATAAATATAATCCTTGTTAGATTGCTTTTGATATGCAAACAAGATTTCATTAGACGGGAAACCGTCCGAACTGTTCCAAAGGGTAAATCTATTCTCTTTAATGATATAAGAATACAAATGATTCTGAGCACAAATCCATAAACGTCCCTTTCCGTCAGCAATAAGAAAAGAAATACCACCAAAAAGTTTGGTACGGATACGATGAAACTTCTGACTCTCCAAATCAAAGAATCCGAGTCCTTTGTTAGTACTGGTCCATATCTTACGATTATTGTCGTAGGACATAGAAGTGATAAATTCATCTTTCTCCAACTCAAACAACAACCGGATACTGTCACTCTTCTGATCGACCCAAAAAGCTTGGTGAGCACACTTTAACAGGGAAAATCTATCATTAGAGTATGAAAGGCAAAGTGCATCATTGGAGAAGTCATAATCACGGTCGGTTTCTATCTTCGAGAATGTACGGTCATGCGTGTGGTATACATAAGCACCGCAACTGATAATATATATTTTGTCGTCCGCCACCTGATTGGCCAAAGGTAGAAATCCATAAAAACATTCTTTAATATTGGTCTCTTCATCGATAATAGTGAAGGGGCGGTACTTATGTGTTTTTTATTGAACAGAAAAATTCCTTTTGTATATAAAGACACCATCAGTTCACTCTCGGACACCTCGGCGATAGAAACAACCTTATCTCCGTAAGTAGAGGGAAAATGGGTAAACTTATCGGTAGACGGGTCATAGAGATTAATTCCTCCCCCATCCGTTCCAATCCATACTTTGCCGTCCTTTTCTTCATAAAGGCTGATAACAGATTTTTCGCTAAGCCCATGTGTATCGTTTAAGATTGCATCTTTATAAGTCTTTATATATGTCTCTTTTATACTGAATACTCCTCCGCGCACACTTCCCGCCCATAGATTTCCTTTCATATCTTTGTACAGCAATATAATGGAATTGACCGGCAAAGAAGAGTAGTCACCCACAACGTGTTGTAATTGCGAAAACTGAAAGGTTCGGGGAGTAAACAAATTGATACCGCTGCCGTCTGTTGCCAACCATATATTACCATTATATTCTGCCATGTCCAACACATAATTGTTTTTCAATCCGGAATTTTCTTTTGTGTAATGTTCCAGCATTTTCCCTGTCCGGTCATAACAATAAAATCCATCTCCATAAAAAGCTGTGTAAATGCGCCGGTCTGTTGTTACATATAACGATGTCAACAGGTTCCGACCGTGTGGTATCAAAAGGGTGAATTGCCGGATGCGGCAGTCATATAAATAGATTCCTTTCTTGCGCGTACCTATCAGAATCTTGCCTTCTTCCAAATAAAGCATTTTCTGAATCCTGTAATCCACCAGATTAGAATCTTTGCTTTCTTCTTTTTCGATGTGAATTGTTTTTAGTTGTTTGCTTTTATAATCATAACAGTAAATGGCATTTTCGCTACCAAACCAAATTCCGCCTTCGACTTCCACAGAAGAATAGATAATACAAGAATTGACAGTTGTAAAGCGGTCTTGTTCGACATCGTAAAGAGCCAGTCCTTTGGAAGTCGCTATCCAGAAATTCCCTAAAGAATCTTCTGCCAGATGGTTGATATGGTTACTTGGCAAAGAATAAGAATCACCCGAGTGATGCAAGTAAGTTTTTATCCCTTCCTGAGTATAGCTGTTCAATCCGCTTTTGGTTCCTATCCACAAAACCCCTTTATGGTCGAACAAAATAGATTGGGCAGTGGTTTGAGAAAGTCCTTGCTCTATGGAGAGTTTGGTGAATGAATAATTAACAGTGTGTTCATCAGCAAACAGACTAATCTCTGCCAATAGAAATAATAGTATGATTAAGGCGCGATACATTGTATTTTCATTTTCTGCAAAAATACATTTTTTTCTTTTCAACAAAAATCCATATCGCATTTTTCTTAAAAAAACATCATAGAAACAAGAGTACTTCTTAAAAAAAACACAAGAATCAGCCCTATTTAGACAAGAATTGACTTGAATTATACGATATCTGACTTCTAAATAAAATAAATAAAATACGTTTGCAGCATTGATTTTTTAAAGCAATTTATGTAACCCAAAATTAAAACGTATGAAAAAGGTTATACTTTTATTATTCTCAGTATGTGGTATACTTTCTTGTACTCATACCCCTAAATGGGAACTGGTGTGGGAAGACAATTTTAACGGAACAGAACCCGACACCGCCATTTGGAGCCGTATCCCCCGCGGCAAACCAGACTGGCAAAACACCCAGTCGTTTGACGACCGTTGTTACGAAATGCGTGACGGTCTTTTAATCCTAAAAGGAATAGTCAATGACGACACAAAGGCAGACACTGCCAAGTATCTGACCGGAGGATTGTGGACAAAAGGCAAGCATGCTTTCCATGGAGGACGTATCGAAGTACGCGCCAAACTGCACGGGGCAAAAGGGGCATGGCCTGCCATATGGACACTGCCTTATGAAACCGATAAATATTCATGGCCTATAGGAGGTGAAGTGGATATCATGGAACGCCTGAATCATGATTCTGTTGTTTACCAGACGGTACACTCTCACTATACCTACACATTAGGTATAGAAAACAATCCCAAACATGGAAATACTATATCCATTAATCCCGAGGAATTCAATGTATATGGAGTGGATTTCTGGCCGGACAGTCTGGTGTTCCATGTCAACGGAAAGCGCAATTTTGTTTACCCCCGAATTGAAACCGAACAGGAAGGACAATTTCCTTTCAATATTCCTCAATATCTGCTCATAGACATGCAGCTAGGCGGTACTTGGGTAGGTACGGTAGATTCTGCCGAATTACCCGTAGAGATGGAAGTGGACTGGGTGCGCCATTATCAATGGAAATAAAAACACACTGATATCTTTTAGTTATGAAAACATCAGTATTATATAACAAAGAACCTATTAACTTAGTTAAATTTAAAATTATGAATGGACAAAAGCGAAATTTTTTACGTATGTTTTTAGCAGGCGTCCTCATGCTGTTATCTCTTACAGCATATGCACAGGAACGCACAGTGACAGGTAAAGTGTACGATGCAGCCGGCGAACCTATCATAGGAGCCAGTGTAGTGATTCAAGGTACAACACAAGGAACTATAACCGATATAGACGGTGCTTTTCAGTTGAAAGTACAACCTTCACAAACGTTGGTCGTTAGTTTTTTGGGATATAAAGACGTAATTCTTCCCGTAGGAAACAAAAACGATTTTAAAATAACTTTGGAAGAAGACTCCAAAAAACTTGACGAAGTAGTCGTGGTGGGATATGCAACCCAAAAGAAAGTGAATCTAACCGGTTCTGTAGCTTCTGTATCCGCCAAAGATATTCAAGATATTCCGGTGGCCAACACAGCTACTTTGCTGCAAGGCCGTCTGCCGGGGTTGGTGCTGACTCAGAACGGCGCACAAGCCGGCAATGACAATCCGGAAATAAGAATTCGTGGTATCGGTACTTTTGGAAACAACAATCCGATGGTATTAATTGACGGCGTAGAGGGCAGCCTTTCACAAATATCCGAAATCCCCTCTGCGGATATCGACAATATCTCCGTATTGAAAGATGCAGCATCAGCGGCTATCTACGGTGTACGTGCCGCCAATGGGGTGATATTGATTACCACCAAGCGCGGACAAGCTTCCAGCAGAGTAAAAGTATCCTACTCGGGAAGCTATACACTACAGACTCCAGGCATCGTTCCCGACTATGTAGACAGTTATAACTGGGCTTTGATGAGAAACGAAGTGAACCCTGACACTTTCTCACCAGAAGCTCTACAAAAGCTGAAAGACGGTTCGGATCCCGACCATTATGCAAACACCAATTGGCTGGACGCAGTGCTACGCAATGCCAGCATGCACCAACACCATTTATCAGTGTCGGGAGGTAGTGAAAACACGCACTTCATGACTTCAGTGGCGTACTCCAACCAAGAGGGTATCATGATGAAAACAGGAGTAGAACGCTTCTCTTTCCGTTCGAACCTTGACACTCGCTACAAACGTTTCACATTCGGACTGAACTTGTCCGGTAACAAAAACAACGTGACAGCTCCTGCTGTTGCTCCTTCGGGCGAAGGCGGTATCATGCGTTTCGTATCCTGGTTCACCCGTCCAACCGTACCGGTGATGTACTCCAACGGACATTATGGCTATGTAGACGGTTCGTCAATGAGCGCTGAAATGGTGAAAAACCCCGTAGAGTTAATGTCCTTAGGTCATCGCAGCAACGAATATTGGCGTTTCAACGGCAAGGCGTTTGCCGGTATTGAACTGTGGGACGGATTGAAGTTCCAGACAAGCCTCGCTTATGCTTTCGACCTGAATGCGACTAAGTCTTACACCCCAAAATCTCCTGCTCGCTATGATGCGGACGGAAACATCGTAAAAGCAGCAGGAGAGACTAATAAGGAAGAGGATTATTGGTATCGCAACGCAACATGGACAAACGAAAACTTGCTGACTTATAACAAGCAATTCGACAAACACAGCATCAATGTGCTGTTGGGACATTCGGTCATCGGTTCACGTTTTTACAAAACAACAGCCTCCATACAAGGGTTCCCAACCGAGAATATTTATGAGCTCAAAGGAGGTACAATCAATCCGGGAGCAACAGGAGAATCAGAAGAATATAAGCTTCAATCATTCTTCGGTCGTGTAAACTATAGTTATGACGACCGGTATTTATTCGAATTCAATATTCGTCATGACGGTTCCTCACGTATGCCTAAAGCCAATCGTTATGCCACATTCCCTTCATTGTCTGCCGGATGGGTATTCTCAAACGAAGGTTTTATGAAAGACTATAGAAACTTCTCTCTTGGAAAGTTACGTCTGTCATGGGGTAAATTGGGTAATCAGGAAATCGGCAACTACGCTTATGCGGCTACTTTGGGTGCAAGCGGAAATTATTTCTTCGACCAAGGTGCAAACAAGCAGGCGGGTATGGTACAGACATCCGTCCCCAATGAAAACATTAAATGGGAAACGACCCGTTCTGTAAACGTCGCTATCGACCTTGGATTCTTCAACAACAGAATACAGACCTCCTTCGAATGGTTTGACAAGAAAACTTCCGACATCTTAATGCAATTGGCTATGCCGGGCATTTTCCTGGGTTCTCTCTCCGCTCCTTATCAGAATGTGGGTGCAGTCCGTAACCGTGGTTGGGAATGGACCGTAAATTACTCCGACAGCAAAGGAGACTGGGCTTGGAATGTCGGTTTCAACCTGTCGCACGTGAAGAATAAAATCCTTGAAATGGGTGAGCTGGAGGAAAAAATTGATGGCAATACAATCAACCGTATCGGCAACCCTATCGGTGCTTATTTCGGATATAAAGCAATAGGTATCTATCGTACGGAAGCCGACTTGCAACGTACCAACTCAAAAGGTGAAGTTATCAAACAAAACGGTGTGGCTCCCAAATTGGGCGATATCATGTACGCCGACCTGGATGATGATGGTAACATTACTCCCGAAGATCGCGATATTATAGGCAATCCGTTCCCAAAATACTCTTATAGTTTCAATCTGGGTGCATCATGGAAAAACTTCGACTTGTCTACTTTCTGGCAGGGAGTGGGTGGTATCTACCGTTACAGTTGGGAGACTTCTACCGACATTCGCGGTAACCTTACCAACCGTTGGGTGAACCGTTATTCGGCTGACAACATAAATGCTCCTATGCCCGCACTAGGCAACACCATGAACGATTCTTATTCTTCATTCTGGCTTGAAAAATCGGATTACCTGCGTCTGAAGAATCTGGAATTCGGCTATACTTTCCGTCAAACCGAACTTGCCAAAGTTGGTATTTCCAGCATCCGTGTTTACTTTGCCGGAAGCAATCTATTGACGTTCACACCGTTGAAGAACTGGGATCCGGAAAAGTCATCGGGTGATACAAGAAATGACGTACATCCCAATATGCGTACTTATTCATTTGGATTAAACATTCAATTCTAATTACAAGGAGGATACATATTATGATTAAGAATACAAAAAATATATGCAGAGTTTTATTATTATCCGGAATGTTACTGTCTGCCGGCGCATGTTCGGACAGTTTCCTACAGACAGATTCTCCGAACCAGCCTTCCCAAACGACCTATTGGCAAACTGAATCGGATGCATTGATGGCACTGACCGCTTGCTATGACGCCATGCAAAGCCAAAACTTGTATGACGACAACATTGACGGCTGGAAATTCGGATTCCTGGGACGCGAAACCAGTACAGACAATGGTGACCACACATGGGGTAACTGGATGCTGGGCAGTTCCATTTCACAATGTGCTTCGGCTACCACCGATGAATGTTTCTCAATGTACTGGAACGCTAATTATGAAGTTATCAAGCGATGCAACATGTTAGTGGAAAACGTAGAACGTATACCGATGGAACAAGAAAAGATAGAAGCATACAAAGCGGAAGCAATAGCATTGCGCGCCCTGATGTATTGCAATCTGACTTCCGTTTTCCGCGATGTACCCTATCTGACCAAACCTCTCACCCTGGCAGAAGCCCAAGCGCCCAAAACGGAACGTAGCCAGATTATCTCTTCTTTACTGGAAGACCTGAAATTATGGATTCCTAAAATCCCCGTGATAGGAAAAGCACAGACAGGACGTCTGACTCAAGAAGCGGCTTACGCCATTATGGGACGAATAGCCCTCTTCAATCAGCATTGGGACGAGGCTATAAATGCCTACAAGAATGTGATCGGCAAAGTACAACTTTTCAAATCGGGTGATGGCAGCGACCCGGCAGCTAACTTTGCAGATTTATTCAAGGAAGCTAATGAAATAGCTAGTGAAGTGTTGCTGAGTGTTCACTACAAAGGTCCGGGACTGGGCGAAGGTAATTGCTTTGGAGTTTGCTGGTCTGCTCCAATGAACGCCATCGAAGGTTCAATGAATTTATGCGATGATTTTTATTGCACGGATGGATTGCCTATTGACAAGTCTCCTTTATTTAATGGTAGTCTTGACAAAGGAGCTCATACAAAAGAAAATCCGGATATGGGACGTTATGAGAACCGCGACCCTCGCATGAAGGCAACATTGATGCTTCCGGGAATGGAATGGAACGGAAAGTTGTACACTAATAACTTACCCGCCAGCTCCACATGCTGTATCCGCAAATGGTTTACACCGGAAAATACGGCAAACGAGTATGACGGTAGCCTTGATTTCTACGTCATCCGTTATGCTGAGGTACTATTGTCACTCTCTGAAGCTATGATTGAAAAAGGCGGTTACTCCCAGGCGGAAGTGACCAAGTATATCAATGAAGTCCGCAATCGCGTTGGCATGCCTGCTGTGGAAGAGGCAGAAGGAACCAATCTGAAACAAGAAGAGCTACGCGCCATTGTACGCCATGAGCGCCGTGTGGAACTGGCTTTTGAAGACTTGCGTTTTGCCGACCTTTATCGCTGGGGAGAATTTGAAAACGCCCAGAAACGTATGCAGGAAGACAAGTCATTCTATGGCTTCGGAGCAGTCGAACGCGGTAATCTGCGTGGAGCACAGGATTTGGTATGGCCTATCCCGCAAAGTGAGATTGACACAAACCCGATGTTGGAACAGCACAGCGAATGGAAATAACACTGCCTGATTGCAGTATATAAGTAAAGAGTAAGCACGAAGCCGGAACAAATAATGGCTTCATGCTTACTCTTTTCTATTTAACACAGTTATTTCTTATTTTAAAAATATCTTTCTGTTACATACATAAAAAACGGCACCCCGATTCACATCGCAGCACCGTCACAACACAAACACAAAATAAAACACGACAAAACTACTATGCAATCTTCCTGTTATGCCGGGGAGGCATATTCACTGACTCACATATATTCGCATACCTACAAGCAGTCATCAGGTGATTTGCATATATAAAACATTCCGATTTCGGTTTTGTTCACGAAAAAGATGTCTTAATGTCTATTTTTTATCTTTGTAATCTTTCAGAAAGCCTTCCATCAGCCATTTAGCCAATGCCTGACGATTGGAATTTATCACCAGACGGCGCTGGTCGAAAGTATTTTGGATATTGCCCAGTTCCACAAAAACAGAAGCGGGAGTAGTATGGGAAAGCACATACAGGTTGCGTCCGTTCACTGTCCCGGAAAATCCCCGGTTCGGCTGATGCTTTCCGTATTTCGATTCAAATGTATCTTTCATATTATTCGCCAAACGCTTGCTTTCCGCTTTCTTGCTCGAATGATAGAAAAAGACATCGGTCTGTTTCCCTTTGCTGCGGCTATCTATATGGATGAAGATTGCCCGGCAGTAAGAGTAATTCCTGCGGTCTTTCTGATAGAGGGCGTTTATCTTATTGCAGCGTTGCTGAAGACGTTGTACCTGATTCAACGGAATCGGGTCTCCCATACACGTCTCACGTTTGCTGTTCGACAGGTAGGTATCGTCACGGATACCGTCTTTGGCATCCTGAATGATGATATGTACTTCCGCGCCTTCCTGCATCAGGTTACGCGCTAGGCGAAGGGCAATGTCATAGGCATATTCATCTTCGTGAAGCTCGTGTTTCCCTACCCGTCCGATAGCTCCGGGGTCAGGGCCGCCGTGTCCGCTGACTACATAGAAACAGGCACCCGCAAGTCGGTTGGAAGTAACTTTGACATTTGCCAGTTCCTTGCCAAACAGGGGTTCATTGATGGTAGTTCCTATTTTTGACGCTTTGGATTTCGAGGGTTGTTGTTTGGTTCCTGTATTTTTAGCGGTTGTACTCTTTACCGGCGGAATCACATAAGTCACGCCCATCTTCAGCACATTATTCTTTCCCAGTTTCTGTTTATTCAGTTCTATAAAATCATCATAGTATTTCTTCGGAGAACGGTTGTGCCTCAACAGAAAAGTAGAGATACCTTCGCCTGCCTTCGGAGTCGCCTTTTGCTGTGCCCAAAGCGTTGTGCCCGAAAAAAGAAAAGCTAAGAATAAAAGAACATAGAGTTTATTTTTCATATCTACACAATTATCTCCTTCACATGAGTATCATTTCACTCATAAACAGGGCAAAAATACAATTATTTTCCCTACTTTTGCGCCATTAAAACATTTTTTGAAATAAATCATTAAAACCCGATAACATTATGGCAAAACAATTCAAGCCCGAAACCCTGTGCGTACAGGCAGGGTGGACGCCTAAAAAGGGCGAACCACGCGTATTGCCCATCTATCAAAGTACAACTTTCAAATACGATACCAGCGAGCAGATGGCACGTCTTTTCGATTTGGAAGACAGCGGTTACTTCTATACCCGCCTGCAAAATCCTACGAATGACGCCGTTGCCGCCAAGATTGCCGCTCTCGAAGGTGGTGTGGCTGCCATGCTGACTTCCAGTGGTCAGGCTGCCAACTTCTACGCCATTTTCAATATCTGCCAGGCCGGAGACCACTTCGTTTGTTCTTCCGCTATCTACGGTGGTACTTTCAACCTGTTCGGTGTTACAATGAAGAAACTTGGCATCGACGTTACTTTTGTCAACCCGGATGCCGGCGAAGAAGAAATCTCCGCAGCTTTCCAACCAAATACAAAAGCATTGTTCGGCGAAACAATCTCCAATCCTTCCCTCGAAGTACTGGATATTGAGAAGTTCGCACGTATCGCGCATAGCCACGGAGTTCCGTTGATTGTAGACAATACTTTCCCGACTCCAATCAACTGCCGCCCGTTTGAATGGGGAGCGGACATCGTAGTCCACTCTACTACCAAATACATGGACGGACACGCTACAAGCGTAGGCGGCTGTATCGTAGACAGCGGTAACTTCGACTGGGATGCCCACGCTGAGAAATTCCCGGGACTTTGTACACCGGACGAGTCTTATCACGGACTGACTTATACAAAAGCTTTCGGCAAAGGCGCTTATATAACCAAAGCTACGGCACAATTAATGCGTGACCTCGGCAGCATCCAAAGCCCACAAAACTCTTTCTTACTGAACCTAGGACTTGAAACGCTTCACTTACGTATGCCCCAACATTGCGGTAATGCACAGAAAGTAGCCGAATATCTTTCTAAAAACGAGAAAGTGGCTTGGGTTAACTATTGCGGACTGCCGGATAATAAATACTACGCTTTAGCACAGAAATATATGCCGAACGGTTCTTGCGGAGTCATCTCCTTCGGACTGAAAGGCGGACGTGACGTATCTATCAAGTTTATGGATTCACTGGAATTCATCGCCATTGTTACTCACGTAGCCGATGCACGTAGCTGTGTTCTTCATCCGGCAAGCCATACTCACCGCCAGTTGTCGGACGAACAACTTATGGAAGCAGGCGTACGTCCTGACTTAATCCGTCTGTCAGTAGGTATCGAAAATGCGGATGATATTATCGCGGACATCGAACAGGCGCTGAATGCATAAAGACTGATTATTAGAGTATTACATCCTACAAAAAAGAGACTGGACTCAAGTGCATATTTGAGTCCAGTCTCTTTTTTGTAGGATGGCAAAGCGACGGAAATACGTATCCGCGCTTTACAATGATTTTATAATTCAGGTCTGATACCGGAAGAACTCGCTAACACTACATAAAGCACTTTTACGTTCCCAGCTTCCGGTAAGGAGACTCCATCCCAATAATGAGAATCCGCAACATGTTCCATCCAATAATATATTATGGGGCCTACCTCTCTGGTAGAGGGTTGACGAACGAATGAAGGCTCAAAATAAAACTTATGTAATAGTTTGTCAGCACCATTCTGATGCTGATAGAAAGAAAAAGCCAACTCCGGCTTGCCGGTTCCCAACTCCTCATCACGGTTTACTTTATAAGTACCCTCGGCACGTATTCCACCATCGGCACTTTTCAATTTAAACTCCCCCTTGCCATCTTCCAAAAAGCGGCTGACATTATCCGGTTGCAGAACACAAATATCCTGTTCCGCTAAAAATGAATATGATTCCAACATTACCTCATTCAACGATTTCAAGAGTTCTTTATTTTCATCCGTTCCTGAGGTCAAAATCTCATTGTCCACACTGATAGCAAACCCTGACCGGTTCATTCCACAGTAGAAAGTCATAATCCCATACGAAACCGTCACAGGCAGAACAACGCTGTTCCCTTTCTTATCACTGACAGTAACCGTGACTTTTCCTTTTTTACCATGTGACTCCAACAATAACCTGTCATCGCTGACCGTTGCCGTCACAATCGTTTCATCAGAACTTTGCGCCGAATACCCACCTTTCCCATTAGCTATTCCAATGTCTTCGGTTTCCCGTCCGTTCAGGTATAAAACCGTAGAAGAAATGGTATTTGTGCAAGTTCCCGTCTCATTGATTAACTCGGAACCACTAAACAAAATAATCTCCGCGTCATCCTGACAAGCAGACATGCAGAATGTCATAACGGACAAAAGAAAGAAAGCCAGTAAAGTTTTTGTTTTCATATTTTCAGTTATAAGTTTGTCTTTTTTATATTGTTTTGCAAAGATATTAAAGTATCATGTAAAAATGAATTCTTTATTGAGGAAATATATTCCTTTTTATTATTGATACATTTGTTGCAGTATCTGTTACATTTCTGTGCTTCCATATTCTCCTTCTTATCTATCTTTGTGACGAATCAAATAATGAATAAAAATATATCAATAAGAACATGAAAAACATTCTAAAAAGAACGACCTTGTTAAGTGGTTTGGTAATGGCATTGTCTGTGAATGACGCATATGCCCAGTCTTTCGAATGGATTAGCAGTACGGAAGGGAACATTTGGAAGCAAAACAAAGTCAAGTTACAGACGAATACCGGACAAACTCCTTTACTAGAAGTCAATGGTACAGAAGAAGGTACTGTTTTCAAAGCCTGGGGAACTTGCTTCAATGAATTAGGATGGGATGCCCTCAATATGCTTCCACGCAAGCAACAGGAAATCATTCTCCAAAAACTCTTTTCTCCCGAAGGAGATTTAAAGTTTACAATGGGACGTTTTTCCATGAATGCCAATGACTATGCCCGCGACTGGTACAGTTGTGATGAAGTCCCCGGTGATTTCCAATTGAAACATTTCAATATCAACCGTGATAAAACGACCCTGATTCCTTTTATCAAAGCCGCGCAGCAGTATAATCCCCATATGACTTTCTGGATGTCTCCATGGTCGCCGCCTTCATGGATGAAGATAAACCATTATTATTCCGTCCGCAGTGACCGTAATCAAAACGAGATGTCGCCCCTGTCGGATGTAGCCCTCTTTGAAGAGAGCAAAGAGAAGGATACCAAAGTATTCCCTCAACAACTGGCAGTGAACGACTACTTCATCCAAGACCCACGTTACCTGCAAACCTATGCCAACTACTTTTGCAAATTCATCGACGCTTACAAGGAACAAGGTATTCCCGTTTCAATGGTCATGTTCCAAAATGAGTCATGGAGTTATACCAACTATCCGGGTTGTGCCTGGACAGCGGAAGGCATCATCCGTTTCAACACAGAATACCTGGCTCCGACATTGAAGAAACAACACCCGGAAATTAAGTTATACTTAGGTACAATCAATACCAACCGCTATGATGTCATCGACGAGATTCTCTCTGACCCTCGTATGCCGGAAACGATACAAGGAGTCGGATTCCAATGGGAAGGCGGACAGATTCTGCCTAAACTCCGTGCCAAATACCCGCAATATAAATATGTACAGACAGAAAGTGAATGTGGTTGGGGCTCTTTCGACTGGAAAGCTGCCGAACATACCTTCAGTCTGATAAACCACTACTTGGGTAACGGTTGCGAAGAATATACTTTTTGGAATGCTATCTTATATGCTGGTGGTTTCAGCGGATGGGGATGGAAACAAAATTCCTTAATCCATGTAGATTCAAAGGCGGGAACAGCAACTTTTACTCCTGAATATTATGCGGTAAAACATTACAGCCACTATGTTACGCCCGGTTCAAAGGTACTGGCATATAGAGCGGCTAAAGAAGATAAAACACCGGTAATGGTAGTCATGGCTCCACAAAAGAAACAAGTAGTGATAGCCGGAAACTTCAACGAAGAAGCTAAAGAAGTAACAGTGAAATTAGACAGCCGCTATCTAAGCGTTACCCTACCACCCCATTCACTGAATACATTTGTAGAAAAATAAAGCGTTGGAAATAACAATCTTATTTTTTTCTCACTTTGCAGCCTTTCAGAGTAAAACCAACTTCAAACAAACTCTGAAGGGCTATTTTTATAGTATCTTCAATATAGCTTCCCATATCATCATATTTTGTAAAATCTACAGGAATCAGCCTGACATTTTTCAAACAGTAAATGTGCATTGACGGGAATTAACAGAGTGCTTATTTCTTATTGATATTTCATCGGCTATTATTTTATCGACTCTAAATATACTGTTTTATTAAATGAAAAACGAAGGAATATAAGCAATAATATCATAACCTGTGCACATAAGTAGAAGTATAACTGCGATAATAAACAAATTTCAGTAATTAAAAAAGGTGCGCCCTTCTTTCGTCGGACGCACCTCTCTCTTCTTATACACAAACATTAAATTTATCAGGTTCCAGGTGTTCATCAATATACCGGATGCCATCTACCCTGAAAAGTCCCCGCAAAAGTGTATAGTTCATCATACGCTGTACCATACACGGAGTGCCTTGCAGGCAACCTTGATAGATTACCTCCTGCAAATCCGTTGCGAAACTGTCAGGTTCGACTTCTGGAAGCAGATAACCACAGATTTTGCAATGCGTCAGTACATCTATAAACTGTTGCAGCCAAAAAGCCTCTTCACGTTCGAAGGAAGAGCGATATTCCTTGTCCGCGTTGATGTCCAACAACAGCGTTTTCCCTAACGAGTACAACAGGGTGAGATATCCGTTCACTGTCGTGAAAAGCAGATCCATACATGAACTATCCATTCGTAGCTGCTTCTGCTGTATATGGTTTCTGACTGTCTTGGCAGAATCAGAAAGACAGATGCGGAACAGATAAGCCTTACTGGGGAAGAGCTTGTAAAGCGTCCGCTTCGACATCTTCATTCCCCTGGCTATATCATCCATAGTAAGTCCACTGACACCATGCAAGGACATTTCCCGCTTTGTATAGTCGAGTATCCGGCCGCGCAGTGTTTCAGTATTCATATGCACCTCCTTACATCCGACCGCCGCCCAAAGCCTGATACAAAGTAATCATGCCCTGGATTTCGGTAAAGCGATTGGCTACTTGAGAAAGCTGCGCGTTGAGCAATGTCTGTTGCGCGGTCAATACTTCCAAGTATGTGGTATTGCCATGCTTCATTAAAAGACTCGTACTCCGGGCAGCCGTCTGCAAAGAAGTAACCTGCTTTTCGTAGAAAGCCGCTTTCTCGCGGGCAGTCTGATACTGCACCAATGCTTCGTTGACTTCCACACCTGCGTTCAGCAAAGTCTGTTCAAAGCCGAGACGGACTTCTTCTTGTTGGGCTTTCGCTATTTTCAACTGTGCAACGTTCATTCCTTTATTAAATAAAGGCTGTGTCAGAGAAGCTACGGCGGAAGCCAAGAACTTACCCGGGTTGATAATCATACTTCCGGCACTGTTCGTCCATCCGGCACTACCACTTAATGTGATAGACGGGTAGAAAGCAGCACGGGCGGCATTCGTCGTATAGAAAGCCTGTGCCAGTGAAAATTCTGCACTACGTACATCGGGACGGTTGGCGAGCATCTGCAAAGGAATACCTACGGAGAAGTTTTCCGGCAACTGCTGGTTTCCCAGTCTGCCACGTTGGATTTCGTGGGGTGTCTCGGCCAATAATAATGCCAGTGAATTTTCTGCCTGGTTGATTTGTTCTTTCAAATCAAGCACGGTCGTACATATATTATAATAGGTAGCTTCCGTCTGCGCCAGTCCGGCTTCGTTCACCATACCGGCGTTTTTCATGGCACGGGTCGTTTTCACGCTTTCCTTCCAGGCTGATTCGGTAGCAACAGCTATTTCATACTGTGAATCGAGCATCAGCAATGTATAATACGTATTCGCCATAGCAGCGACAAGTTGCGTCTTAACGGCTTGTTCATATTCCTTGCTCTGTTCATAAGCGGCTTTCGCGCGACGTTTCGCCGTCGTTACCTTTCCGAAAATATCCAGTTCCCACGAAGCTGTCACGGGTAATGAATAAGTCTGCGTAGCCTTACTGCGATCGAAGCTGCTGGCAACCCCTTCCGGTGCGAGGAACAAAGAAGGCAGGTAAGACAGTTTGGACGTCAGGAGCGAAGCTTCCGCTTCCTTCACACGCAGATGGGCTGTCTGCATATCCGTATTTCGTACCAAAGCCGAATCAATCAAAGTCTGCAAGTACGGGTCGGTAAAGACCTCTCTCCACGAGAGGTTACCGAAGTTTGCCGTATCGGTGGCAGCGACTGACTCGCTGCCGTAAAGTCCCTCGGGGACTTCCGATACCGGCTTGTATTTATTGTAGATACCGCAACTACTCAGCACAAGTGTCGCTGCGGATAAGATTATTATCTTTCTCATTAGTTATTATTTTAATCAATTATTCTTTTCCTGCCTTGGACTTTTCTTCCTCACTCACCTTGATATCTTCTTCTATTTTCCAGTCGTGTGTAGGTGCACTTTGCGCGGGGCGAAGACGTTCCTGCAACCATTTGAAAGCGATAAACAAGGTAGGCACGATGAAAAGCAATGCCAATGTACCGATAGTCATACCACCGACTACACCCGTACCCAATGAACGGTTACCGTTAGCTCCTACTCCACTGGACATCATCAACGGGAACAGACCGAAAATCATGGTCAATGCCGTCATCAGAATCGGACGCAGACGGGCTTTTGCCGCACTGACTGCAGAAGCAATCAGCCCCATACCTGCCTTGCGGCGTTCTGCCGCATATTCTGTGAGCAAGATAGCTGTCTTGGCCAACAAACCGATCAACATAATCAAACCTGTCTGCAAATAGATGTTATTCTCCAGTCCGAACATTTTGGCGAACAAGAAACTTCCCATCAATCCGCAAGGCACACTCAAAAGAACAGCGAACGGAATAATAAAGCTCTCGTACAATGCACTCAGAATCAGGTAAATCATCAGGAAGCAGATACCGAAGATAATAATCGTCGTACCGCTTTGCTGGTTTTCTTCACGGGTGATACCACCGTAGTCATAGCCATATCCTTTCGGAAGAGACTGTTCCGCAGTTTCCTGTACTGCCTTGATAGCGTCACCGGTACTGTATCCTTCAGCCGGCATGGCGTTCACTGCAATAGAGTTGTACATATTGAAACGGCTCAAAGTTTCCGCACCGTAGGTACGTGTCAGCGTAACGAACTGGCTCAACGGAGCCATCTCCCCGTTCGACATACGTACAAAAGCATTATCCAGTGAAGTCTCGTCCAGACGGAACTGCGGGTCTGCCTGAATCATTACTCTATATACCTTAGAGAAACGGTTGAAGTTGGACACATACTGACCGCCATAATAACCGGAAAGTGTACTCAGCACAGCATCGGGCGTGATACCTGCACGCTTACATTTAGCCGGGTCTACTTCCACCGTCCACTGCGGATAGCGGACGTCGAACGAAGAATAAGCCATCGCAATCTCAGGACGCTGATTCAATGCTCCCAAATACTGCTGCGTAGTCGCAAAGAAATCGGTTACTTCACCGCCCATCTTATCCTGCATATGAAGTTCCAACGCATTACCCATACCGTAGCCCGGAATCATACCCGGAGAAATGGCAAAGATACTCGCATCCTTAATATCAGCCGTACGACCGTATATCTGACCGATAACCGCCTGTACATTGTCCTCGTCTTTCGGCCGTTCAGACCAGTCTTTCAGTTTCAGTACCAACATACCGAACGAGCTTCCCTGTCCGGCAAGCAATCCGTAACCTGCCACCTTCTGTACGTGTGCCACCTGGGGAATACCCATCAAACGGCTTTCAACCCGATCCATCACTTCATTGGTCGTAGCCAGCGAGCTACCTGCCGCCGTACTTACATTGACAAATACCGTACCCTGATCCTCGTCAGGCACCAGACTGGTCTTGGTCGTATTCATCAGGAACACAAGCAATACTACGGAGCAAGCCAATAGTGACCAGGTCAGCCATCGGCGTTTGATAAAGAACAATACAGCATTCTTGTACTTTTCTATCATTACGTCAAAAGCCGAATTGAATGCCTTACGGAAGCGTGCCGCAAAGTTATTCTTCTGCGTTCCGTCTTCATTGATATAAGGTTTCAGCAGCAATGCACACAGAGCCGGACTTAGCGTCAACGCGTTAACAGCGGAAATACCTACGGCAACCGCCATGGTCAGACCGAACTGCGTGTAGAACGTACCGGAAGTACCGCCCATGAAGGACACCGGAATAAATACAGCCATAAACACTAATGAAGAGGTGATGACAGCATTACTGATACCTTTCATTGCGTCGATACTTGCCATATAGGATGACCTGTACCCTACGTCGAACCGTGACTGCACCGCCTCGACGACAATAATGGCATCATCCACCACCGTACCGATAACGAGCACCAGTGCAAACAGGGTCAGCAAGTTTATACTGAATCCCGCCACCGCCATAAAGGCAAACGTACCAATCAGCGAAACCACAATACCCACCAAAGGAATCAATGTGGAACGGAAGTCCTGCAAGAAAACATACACTACAAGAATAACCAGGATGATGGCTTCAATCAAGGTCTTCACTACCTCATGGATGGAAGCGAACAAGAAGTCGTTCGAACTCATCAACTGCGTCAATTCCACTCCTTTCGGAAGATCCTTGCGGGCTTCTTCGAGGAATTTGTCGATGTTCTGATTGACTTCGGTCGCATTAGAACCCGCCGTCTGGAATACCATACAGGCAATACCCGGATGCCCGTCCGTACCACCATGATAAGCATAACTATCCTGTCCCAGTTGTATATCGGCAATATCTTTCAGTTTCAGCACTTCGCCGTTATCCGTAGAACGAATGACAATGTCCCCGAATTCTTCCGGAGTAATCAGACGCCCTTTATACTTCATCGTATATTGATAGGTTTCGTTGGAGTTCTCGCCAAACGAACCTGTTGCCGATTCTATATTCTGTTCGGCAAGCACCATAGTAATGTCCGACGGAATCAGCTTGTATTGCGCCATCACATCGGGCTTCATCCATACACGCATACTATATTCACCGCCCAGAATCATCAGGTCACCCACGCCGCTGATACGGAGAATTTCCGGTTTCATATTGATGCTCAGATAGTTGGACAGGAAGTTTTCATCATAACTATCATCCGGACTGGAAAGCGTGAACATCTGCAAGATACTGGTCTGACGTTTGGAAGTGGTCACACCGACCTGCGTTACTTCTGCCGGGAGCTGTCCCGTAGCACGTGACACACGGTTCTGCACATTGACGGCAGCCATGTCCGGGTCTGTCCCCTGTTTGAAGTAAACAGTGATACTTACCGTACCGGCATTGGTAGCCGTTGAGGTCATATATGTCATGTCTTCCACACCATTGATAGCTTCTTCCAACGGTGCGATTACACTCTTCTGCAAAGTTTCCGCACTGGCACCATAATAGTTGGTGCTCACCATAATGGTAGGCGGAGCAATATCGGGATATTGCTCAACGGGTAGACTGAACAACCCGATGATACCCACTACGACAATCGTGATAGAAATCACAGCCGATAATACGGGGCGTTCAATAAAGGTTCTTAAATTCATGGATGATTCCTCCTTTGTTTAGTTTTCAGTAGTTGTTGGAGCGGCAGCCTGTGCTGTCTTGGCTTTAATCGGTGTACCTTCACGGAGCAATCCTACGCCTTCCGCTACAATTACATCTCCCGGTGACAGTCCTTCGTCAACAATAAATTCACGCCCGCCGTTTACACGTGTCACCTGAATCAGGTTAGCCTGTGCTTTGCCGTCCACTACTTTATATACATATCTCTTGTCCTGGATTTCAAAAGTAGCAGCCTGCGGAATAACCAGAGAACCCGCTTTCTGAACGGGAACAATCACATTTCCGGCACCGCCGCTATGCAGCAATCCTTCCTTGTTGGGGAATACGGCACGCAGGCTGACAGTGCCCGTTGAACGGTCGATTATTCCACTGATAGACTCAATCTGTCCTTGTTCGGAATAAGACGATTTGTCATTCAACTGAAGGTCGATGGCCGGCATACTTTTCAATGCCTCTTCTTTAGAACCATACTGGCGAATCAGTCCGAGCAACTGGTTTTCCGTCATAGAAAAGTAAACATACATATCCGAGTTGTCGGAAACGGTAGTCAACGGTTCGGGAAGACCGGAACTAACCAATGCTCCCACGCGGTAGGGCAATGTACCTACTACGCCGTCAGCCGGACTCTTCACTACTGTGTAAGAAAGGTTATTGCGTGCACTCACTTCCTGGGCTTTCGCCTGTGCCAACTGCGCTTTGGCAGCCAGCAGGGAGTTCTTCGCCGTGCTCAAGTCGAAAGAGGAAACTACATTCTCCTTATACAGTTCCTCTTTACTGTCATAAGTCAGTTGTGCGGTAGCCAGTGAAGCCTGTGCAGCCTCAACATTTGCCACTGCGGTTTGCCAGGCTGCTTCATACGGCACCTGGTCGATGACGAACAGTGTCTGCCCGTTCTTAACCCGTTGGCCTTCCGTCACACAGACTTTGGTCAGCGTACCGCCTACCTGGGGATAGATGTCTATATCCTGACGTCCACGGATGGTCGCCGAATACGCGCTTGAAATCATCCGGTCGGCCGGAGATACAGTCATTACTTCGTATTCAGCCTCCATTTGTACCGGTGGAGCTTGCTTACAGCCAGTCGCAGCAATCAGACAGCAGAGCAACAATAGCCCCTGCTTCACTTTACTAATCTTTTTACTCATTGTGTTACCTATTTAATATTTTTTGAACGCGGCAAAGGTAGACTCTTTTTACCACAGAAAACTAGGCATAGTATCTCCAGTTTTGTTCATTTCCGGAACACAAAAGCTAATATTTAGCAAAAAAGTCCTACTTTTGCCCGGCAATAAAGCTATAATATATGGAAGAAAGAAACTCTAACCTAGCCGTACTTCGAGAACCCTTCATCGCCGGAATTGATGAAAAGTTATCGCCAATCATGCACCACCTGTGGAAACTGGAAGGGGGCGCCATTTACTTCTGCCGCAGAGGATGGGCACACGTCACGATTGACCTGAAAGATTATGAAGTTGTAGAAAACACCCAGATAGTGCTCCTTCCGGGAACTATTATCCGCATCAATGGCAGCAGCAGCGATTTTACCGCTTCCTTTTTCGGATTTCCCAAGGAAATGTTCATAGAAGCCTGTATGCGGTTCGAACCAATCTTTTTCCGGTTTATAAAGGAGCATCCCTGCTATGTTCTCCCGGAAGAGAATACCGGAGCCATCAACGGACTGATACGCGCCACGACTGCCATCTACAAAGACCGTGAGAATCGCTTCCGAAACCAGATAGCCAAGAATCACCTTCAGTCTTTCATGCTCGATATCTATGATAAATGTTATCGCCATTTCGACGCACAGGAAATAGAGGGTGGAAGCCGGCAGGACGAAATCTTCAAGAACTTTATCGCGCTAGTGCACGCCAATTGTACTTCCCAACGGGAAGTGACTTTTTATGCCGGTAAACTTTGTATTTCTACGAAGTATCTGACCGGTATCTGCAAAAGCGTAACAGGAGATTCCGCCAAAAAGATTATTGACGATTTTGCCATTCTGGAGATAAAGGTACTGCTTCAGTCCACCGAACTGACGATACAGGAAATAGCCGACCGGTTAAGTTTCCCTGACCAGTCGTACCTGGGAAGATATTTCAAACGGCATGAAGGGATATCACCGAAGGAATATCAAAGTAAATATTCTATTTAAACAGCCGTCAGATTCTGTATGCTGCTACTTTCAGTGTCGCCCGCCTGATAGCCCACAGCGCGCAAAGTGACAAACGAATAAATATCAGGAATGAAAGTAGCAGTATTTCAGCGTATCCTTATAGCCTAAACATGAACAGAAAAAGGCTTTTTGAGAACAAGGCATAAATTCTTCCTACTATAATTATAAATATCCATAACTTTGACTATCACTGAATCCAAGTACAGGACTTTCTCTATTCAAATACTTGATTACAGCAACTGTCGTACAGGTTTCCTGTGTTTCATGTACATGTTTCACATATTTCCTGTACTTGTTCCGGCTATTTCTTCTATATGACTTCCCTATATCTCCTACATGTTTTTTCATATCAATAAAAACAAACGATGTTTTCCGAACCAAATATAAATGTGCAAACCTTACAAGTCGTATTATAAAATCAGTCATTTTGCTATAAAATTAATAGAATTTATCCACCAAGGACTACAATTTCTAACTTTTATTCCTACATTTGCAGCCAAATGATAACTTATTAATAAATAATACAGATACTATGGCTAAAATAACCAAAGAAGCCGCTTTGCTCTATCACTCACAGGGCAAACCTGGTAAGATTGAGGTAGTTCCTACCAAACCGTATAGTACACAGTCAGATTTAGCACTCGCATACTCTCCCGGCGTGGCAGAACCATGTCTCGAAATTGAGAAGAATCCGCAAGATGCATACAAATATACCGCAAAAGGTAATCTTGTTGCGGTTATTTCCAACGGTACAGCCGTACTCGGACTGGGCGACATAGGCGCATTGAGCGGCAAACCGGTAATGGAAGGCAAAGGGCTGCTTTTCAAAATCTACGCAGGCATCGACGTATTCGATATTGAAGTCGACGAGAAAGACCCTGAAAAGTTTATCACGGCAGTAAAAGCCATCGCTCCTACCTTCGGTGGTATCAACCTTGAAGATATCAAGGCGCCGGAATGTTTCGAAATCGAACGTCGTCTGAAAGAAGAACTGGACATCCCGGTAATGCATGACGACCAGCACGGAACAGCTATTATCTCCAGTGCCGGACTGGTAAACGCTCTCGAAGTGGCCGGAAAGAAAATCGAAGATGTAAAAATCGTCGTTAACGGTGCAGGTGCTTCTGCTGTTTCCTGTACTAAATTGTATGTTTCACTAGGCGCACGCCTTGAAAATATCGTCATGGTCGACAGTAAAGGCGTAATCAGCAAGGCACGTACCGACCTGAACGAACAGAAGAGATATTTTGCAACCGACCGTACAGATGTCCATACACTGGAAGAAGCTATCAAAGGCGCGGATGTATTCCTCGGTCTGTCCAAAGGAAATGTATTGAGCCAGGATATGGTACGCAGCATGGCTCCCATGCCTATCGTATTCGCGTTGGCCAATCCTACACCGGAAATCTCTTACGAAGATGCCATGGCAGCCCGTCCCGATGTATTGATGGCAACCGGACGTTCCGACTATCCGAACCAAATCAATAACGTTATCGGATTCCCGTATATCTTCCGTGGCGCTTTGGATACTCATGCCAAAGCAATCAATGAAGAAATGAAGCTGGCAGCCGTACACGCTATCGCCAACCTGGCAAAACAGCCTGTACCCGATGTTGTAAACGCAGCTTATCATGTAAACAACCTTTCTTTCGGGCCTGAATATTTCATTCCGAAACCGGTAGACCCCCGCCTTATCACAGAAGTTTCCTGTGCCGTAGCAAAAGCTGCCATGGAAAGCGGAGTAGCCCGCACGGAAATCAAGGACTGGGATGCTTACTGCGTACATCTGCGCGAATTAATGGGATATGAATCCAAACTGACCCGCCAACTGTATGACACTGCCCGCCGTAATCCGCAACGTGTGGTGTTTGCCGAAGGTATCCACCCGAATATGCTGAAAGCCGCCGTTGAAGCGAAAGCCGAAGGTATCTGCCATCCTATCTTATTAGGAAACGACGAAGCTATCGGTAAACTGGCGGAAGAGCTAGACCTCAGTCTGGAAGGTATCGAAATCGTCAATCTCCGTCACCCCGACGAAGCCGACCGCCGCGAACGCTATTCACGTATCCTGTCGGAAAAACGTGCACGCGAAGGCTTTACTTACGAGGAAGCCAACGACAAGATGTTCGAGCGCAACTATTTCGGCATGATGATGGTGGAAACCGGAGATGCAGACGCATTCATCACCGGACTTTATACAAGATACAGCAATACAATCAAGGTTGCCAAAGAAGTAATCGGTATCCAACCGGGCTTCAAGCACTTCGGAACCATGCATATCCTGAATTCCAAGAAAGGTACTTACTTCCTGGCAGATACGCTGATTAACCGTCACCCGGACACTGAAACGTTGATTGACATCGCCAAACTGTCCGACAAGACAGTCCGCTTCTTCAATCATACTCCGGCAATGGCCATGTTGTCTTACTCAAACTTCGGCGCCGATACTACCGGAAGTCCGGTAAAAGTACACGAAGCCGTAGACTATATGCAGAAAGAGTATCCTGAGCTGGCTATCGACGGTGAAATGCAGGTAAACTTTGCCATGAACCGCGAATTGCGTGATACCAAATATCCGTTTACCCGTCTGAAAGGCAAAGACGTGAACACACTGATTTTCCCGAACCTGAGTTCGGCCAATGCAGGTTACAAATTGCTACAGGCAATGGATCCGGATACGGAATTTATCGGCCCTATCCAAATGGGATTGAACAAGCCTATCCATTTCACAGATTTTGAAAGCTCTGTCCGCGACATCGTTAATATCACAGCCGTAGCCGTGATTGACGCCATCGTTGTCAAGAAGAAAAAAGAAGGTAAATGAAAAGGCCGTTATCCAGATCACAAATAGTTTGCATCAGTCTGCTTTGGTTGGCGCTTTGCTATTTAGTTATCACAAAAGCCGAACGAATTGACGGCATGACGATAGTAACGCTTGTCATTTCGGCAGCGTTGGTATTCATTCCTGTCTATAAGTCGATAAAAAAGAACAAATAAATATCTTTTTTCCCATTTT
>ERZ779623.86-NODE-86-length-55485-cov-8.659679_pt1 | contig 55485 bp, 45 predicted proteins | sample MGYA00514189_ERZ779623 | MGnify/ENA primary metagenome ERZ779623 (study PRJEB29562, sample SAMEA4376712) | mouse gut metagenome | isolation source: Cecum | study: EMG produced TPA metagenomics assembly of the A DSS colitis mouse model was used to assess the microbial... | reverse complement strand
ATATCCAGGAGAAACCACTTATAGATAAATAGACAACATCAGAGAAGTAGCCTTAAAATTAATAAAATGTCGCTGTTTCAACGGACACGGCAGTGATCACATCTGGCATGAATATCACTGGTGATGTGACGAGCAGCGGCAATATGGACCTGATCGGAAACATTACAGGTAATATTGAGATCTTTGGCAAATTAAATGTGACAGGAAGCATTACGGGAAATTCCGCAGCGGCAGAGATCTATGCGGAATCGGCACAGATCAATGGAGAGGTGAGGAGCAAGGGCAGTGTCAAGATCGGGCAGAGTTCTGTCGTGATCGGTAATATCTTTGCCTCTAGTGCGGTGATCGCCGGAGCAGTGAAGGGGGATATCGATGTACATGGACCTGTTATCCTTGATACATCAGCGATCGTGATGGGTAATATCAAATCAAAGTCTGTACAGATCAACAACGGTGCGGTGATCGAGGGTATGTGTTCACAGTGCTATGCAGATGTCAGTCCTTCTGCGTTCTTTAATGATGTGAAGAAGAACAGAAAACAGTCGTCATAAAGAAGGATAGGAGTCGGCAGAGTATGAAAAGGATATTGTTGAAACTGAGCGGAGAGGCGCTTGCCGGAGACAAGAAAACGGGTTTTGACGAGCCCACAGTGACAGCTGTGGCAAAGCAGGTTAAAGAGCTCGTTGACAGCGGTGTGCAGGTTGCCATCTCAATCGGTGGCGGAAATTTCTGGCGTGGCAGGACGAGTGAGACGATCGACCGCACCAAAGCGGATCAGATTGGTATGCTTGCCACAGTCATGAACTGTATTTATGTATCTGAGATTTTTCGTTTTGTTGGCATGGGAACAGAGATCTTTACACCGTTTCAGTGCGCGGCGTTTACGGAGCTTTTCTCGAAAGATAAGGCTATGGAGGCGTTCAAGGCGGGCAAGGTGATATTTTTGGCGGGCGGTATCGGTCATCCCTATTTCTCGACAGATATGGGGACGGTTCTTCGTGCGATCGAGATCGAGGCGGATATGATCCTTGCCGCACGGGCAGTCGATGGCGTCTATGATTCTGATCCGAAGATCAACAAGAATGCGAAAAAGTATGACACGATCCCGATCAGAGAAGTCGTCGACAGACAGCTTGGTGTGATGGATCTTGCGGCTGCGGTGCTCTGTATGGAGAACAAGATGCCGATGACAATATTTGGCTTGAACGAGGAGAACAGTATCATCAACACAGTAAAGGGCAACTCAAACGGCACTGTGATCACAGTCTGATCTGGCGAATGCAGGCTGCTGTATTGGGGGTTTAGAACGAGATCAAGGAGGACATAGAAAATGGACACAAGAGTAAAAACATATGATGACAAAATGCAGAAAGCACTTGATTTTCTCTTATCGGATTATCAGACGATCCGTGCGGGCCGTGCGAATCCACATGTGCTTGACAAGATAAAGGTTGATTACTATGGGACGCCCACACCGATCCAGCAGGTTGGAAACGTCACAGTTCCGGAGGCGAGAATGATCCAGATCGCACCGTGGGAAAAGAGTTTGATCAAGCCGATCGAGAAAGCGATCATGTCATCGGATATCGGTATTACACCAAACAATGATGGTACGGTAATACGGCTTGTATTTCCGGAGCTTACAGAAGAGCGCAGAAAAGAGCTTGTAAAAGATATCAAGAAAAAGGGTGAGGACTGCAAGGTGGCAGTGCGCAATATCAGACGTGACGCGAATGATGCGTTTAAGAAGCTTGCAAAGACGGAAGTGTCTGAGGATGAGATCAAGGATCTGGAGGATGCAGTACAGAAGCTGACGGACAAATATATAAAAGATGTGGATAAGGCGATCGAGGAAAAGTCCAAGGAAGTTCTAACTGTATAATAGAATACGATAAACGAAAGGCAGGGGGCGTGCACAGGGGATGTAGTGCCCCTTCTTCTATGCATGGAGGGCGAAGTCATACACAGGTACTCGGTGCATGAATAGGGTTGTATATGGAAAGGAGATGTGTTATGAGCGCACCAAATCATGTAGCGATCATTCTTGATGGAAACGGGCGTTGGGCAAAGGCAAAGGGACTCCCCCGCACTGCCGGTCATGTACAGGGAGCGAAGGTGGTTGAACAAATCTGTGAGGATGCTTACAATATGGGTATCAATTATCTTACAGTGTATGCGTTTTCAACAGAGAATTGGAACAGACCAGGCAGCGAGGTGGCAACCTTGATGAATCTGCTGAGAAATTACATGAAAAACAGTATCAAGCGTGCCCGGAAGAACAATATGTGTGTGCGGGTGCTCGGAGATAAATCGGGTCTTGCCGATGATCTGAGGGCGAGTATCGACGAGTTGGAACAGGCTACAAAGAATAATACAGGTCTGCACTTCCAGATCGCGATCAATTATGGAGGGCGCGATGAGCTTAGGAGAGGGATCACAAAACTTGCGGAGCAGGTGGCAGCGGGGACATTGAAACCCGAGGAGATCGATGAGGAAAAGATCACAGCCTGGCTTGACACGGCGGGACTTCCGGATCCGGATTTGCTGATCCGTACCTCGGGGGAACAGAGGATATCCAATTTTTTGTTGTGGCAGCTTGCCTATTCGGAACTTTATTTCACATCGGTACCGTGGCCGGATTTTGATAAGGATGAACTTGCCAGGGCTGTGGAAGCGTATCAGAACAGAGACCGGAGGTATGGTCTGGTGAAGGAGGAGTAGGAATGGCTTCTAATTTTTTTGGAAAAATAAGTAAGGAGAGGACGATCAGTGCGGTGGTGATCGTGATCGTGGCATTGGCGTCGATTCTTCCGGGGGGAATCATATTGGCAGCAGTGCTGTATGTCATATCGCTCATTGCATATCTGGAACTGACGAAAGCATGTGGTGTAGTACAAAAGGATCCAAAAGGGCTGAATGCGCTGCAAATAGCTGGGATCCTGGCGGTAACAGGCTATTACTATGCAGTTTATGTCAAGCACCCGGAGGAAGGCACAATTCATTTTCTCCCAGCGATAAACTTTACGATACTGGAGATAGGGATCATGATGGTGCTGTTTTCTTCACTGATTATGATGATGTCTGTCTATGTGTTTACCTTTCCTCGATATAGTGCGCACCAGGTCATGGCAGCGTACTTTTCGCTGCTCTATGCGCCGGTGATGTTGTCCTTTGTGTTTTTGACAAGGGAGCTGGAGTACGGCATCTATCTGGTGTGGATGATCTTTATCAGTTCGTGGATATCAGATACCTGTGCATATCTGGTTGGGGTGATGTTTGGAAGACATAAGCTTGCTCCAAGGCTTAGTCCCAAGAAGTCTGTGGAGGGCGCTGTCGGTGGGATCGTGGGTTCTGCGCTGGTGGGTGCCGTGTACGGGGGGTATCTTGATTCCACATTGGGAACAGAGAATCTGGGGGTTCTTTTGTTTGTGGTCGGTGGTGTGGGTTCTGTGATATCGCAGATCGGTGATCTGGCGGCGTCCGCCATCAAGCGCAATTATGAGATTAAGGATTATGGCAAACTGATTCCGGGACATGGCGGTATTATGGATAGATTTGACAGTGTCATTTTTACCGCTCCGATCACGTATTTTTTGATCATATCATTTATGCGTTAAGGGGTTGTGATATCATTCTGATACGTGTTTGATTTTCATATAATGATTATGGGAAAGGATTGGTTTTATGAAAAAAATAGCAATACTTGGTTCCACAGGCTCGATCGGCACACAGACACTTGAGATCGTTCGTGACAATCCGGATCTGCAGGTGGTAGGTCTGGCAGCGGGAGCCAATATTGATCTGATGGAGAAACAGGTGCGGGAGTTCAAGCCAAGGCTGGTGTCGCTCAGGAGTGAGGCGGATTGCAGGGAGTTAAAGGCGAGGCTGGCTGACATGGAAGTGCAGGTTATACCGGATATGGAGGGATTGATCAGTATCGCTGAGATGGAGGAGGCGGAAATCCTGGTGACTGCGATCGTTGGCATGATCGGTATCAGACCCACGATCGCAGCGATCAACAAGAAGAAAGATATCGCCCTTGCCAACAAGGAAACGCTTGTGACAGCTGGTCACATTATCATGCCGCTTGCTGCCAAAATGGGTGTGTCGATCCTTCCTGTTGACAGTGAGCACAGTGCCATTTTCCAGTCTATGCAGGGTGAGAACAAGGACAGGGTGAGCAAATTGCTGATCACGGCATCGGGCGGACCGTTCCGGGGGTGGACCAGACAGCAATTGGAGACTGTGCAGCTCGAAGATGCGCTGAAGCACCCGAACTGGGCAATGGGGTCTAAGATCACGATCGATTCCGCAACACTGGTGAACAAAGGACTTGAGGTCATGGAGGCGAAGTGGCTTTTCAATGTGGATCTGGATCGGATTCAGGTGGTGGTACATCCGCAGAGCATCATTCACTCTATGGTTGAGTATGTAGACGGGGGGATCATGGCTCAGCTCGGTATGCCTGATATGAAGCTGCCGATACAGTATGCCCTGTTTTATCCTGACAGGCGTCCGATGGCAGGTAAGAGGGTTGATTTTTACGAGCTTGGCAGTATTACATTTGAGAGACCTGACATGGAGACATTTGCAGGACTCAGACTTGCAATGAGGGCTGCCGCAGCGGGTGGAAGTGTGCCGACTGTGTTCAATGCTGCAAATGAGAAGGCGGTGAGCCTGTTCCAGAATAGAAAGATCCGGTTTTTGCAGATCCCGGAGATCATAGAGATGTGCATGGATCATCATAGGAAGATAGAGAATCCTGATGTGGAGGAAATCCTGAGTACAGAACAGGAAACTTATGAGCTGATTCGGTCAAAGTTTTGATCTGATGTAAGTGACGATTTTAATACGGTATAAAGGGAGGAAAAAGTAGGGAATGGTTGTCACGATTATAGTGTTTGTGCTGGTATTTGGGGTGGTTGTGATCGCGCATGAGCTGGGGCATTTTCTGATCGCGAAGCTCAACGGTATTAAAGTGGTACAGTTTTCGATCGGTATGGGACCAGATATCATCAAGTTTACAAAGGGTGAGACGAAGTATGTGCTAAAGCTGCTGCCGATTGGCGGCGCCTGTATGTTTGAGGGGGAGGACGGTATATACTCGACGGATCAGAACAGCGATGTGAAGGAGCGTCAAAAACAGGAGGGTGCTTTTAACGATGCAAATGTATGGTCGAGGATCGCGACCGTTTTTGCAGGACCATTTTTTAACATCATATTGGCATTTTTGCTGTCTTTGATTGTGGTCGGTTTTTCCGGGGAGTCCATCCCGATGATCAATGCATTGACGGAGGGATATCCGGCGGAAGCAGCGGGACTTAGGGAAGGCGATATTATCACAAAAATAGACGGGGAGCGGATCTATCTGCAGGGTGAAGTCACATTTGTGTCTGCGCTGAGCAGCGGGGAACCGATGGAGATCGAGTATAAGCGCGACGGAAAGAAATATGCGACTGTCATCACGCCAAAGTTCAGCGAGCAGGACAATCGGTATTATCTTGGTTTTGCTATTGGAGAGACGGTGCAGTGCAAAGGATTAGATCTGATCAAATACAGTGCATACGAGGTTCGCTATTGGCTGAAAGCGACGGTCAAGAGCCTTCTGATGCTGGTACAGGGAAAACTTTCCGCCAATGACCTGTCTGGTCCGGTGGGGATCGCCGTGATGATCGACGAGACGATCGAGGTGACAAAGCCGTACGGACTGCCGACAGTTGTGATCAACATGATCAATTTCGCAGTGCTGCTCAGCGTGAACCTCGGAGTCATGAATCTGCTCCCGCTCCCGGCACTCGACGGGGGAAGGCTTCTGTTCATGTTTATCGAGGTGGTGCGCGGCAAACCGGTATCTCCTGAAAAGGAAGGTATCGTGCATTTTGTCGGCTTTGTAGCACTGATGATACTGATGGTGTTCGTGTTGTATAATGATATATCCAGAATGTTTGTTCATTAGTTGCTGTCATTAAAGCGGCAGAGAGGTGACAGATGCAGAGTGCACAGAAAATTTTTGCAGGTTTTTCTGGGAAACGGCAGATTCTGACATTGATGGAGGAAATGTATGTATAGAGACAATACAAAAGTGGTTCGTATTGGGGACCGGGTGATCGGCGGGGGAAATCCGATCCTGATCCAGTCCATGACAAATACAAAGACAGGGGATGTGGAGGCTACGCTGGCACAGATCCGGCGTCTAACCGAAGCCGGGTGTGACATTGTGCGGTGCACAGTGCCCGATATGGAGGCGGCGAGGGCGATCACGCGCATCAGGAGGGAGATATCGATCCCCCTGGTAGCGGATATCCACTTTGACTATAAGATGGCGATCGCAGCGATGGAGAACGGTGCGGATAAGATACGCATCAACCCTGGAAATATAGGCGGCAGAGACAAAGTTGCCGAAGTGGTAAAGGTGGCTAAAGAGCGCAATATACCGATACGGGTTGGCGTCAACAGCGGCTCGCTCGAGAGGGAGCTGGTGGAGAAATACGGCGGTGTCACCGCTGAGGGGATCGTGGAGAGCGCACTTGACAAGGTTCATATCATTGAAGATTTGGATTATGACAATATGGTGATCAGTATCAAGTCCTCCGACGTGATGATGTGCGTCAAGGCGCATGAACTGCTCGCTGACAAGACACGGTATCCGCTGCATGTGGGTATCACGGAGGCCGGCACGGTGACGAGCGGCAATATCAAGTCGGCAGTCGGTCTCGGGATCATCTTGAATCAGGGGATCGGCGACACGATCAGGGTGTCTCTCACGGGGGATCCGGTCGAGGAGATCAAGTCAGCGAAATTGATCCTGCGCACGCTCGGACTGCGAAGGGGCGGTATTGAGGTAGTCTCTTGTCCTACGTGCGGAAGGACAAATATTGACCTGATCGGGCTGGCAAACCAGGTCGAGACGATGGTGCAGGGGTATGATCTGGACATCAAAGTTGCCGTGATGGGCTGTGCCGTAAACGGACCGGGGGAAGCAAAAGAGGCGGATATCGGCATCGCAGGAGGTATCGGGGAAGGACTGCTCATCAAGAAGGGTGAGATCGTCAGAAAAGTACCTGAGAGTGAGTTGCTGAGCACGCTGAAGTATGAGTTGGATCACTGGGTGGGATAGCGATGGAAAAGAGTTTTTTTGAGGCGTTTCCGAACCTCAAGCTGGACGGTGTGCGCAAGGATCTGTTTGAACAGGTAGTGGTGGAGCGGATCACTACTACCAAACGCAAAGATCTGCTTCGCATCTATATCAGAAGCGGGAGACTGATCGAGAAGGAACATATCTATTCTGTGGAAAAGGAGATCAAGAATCAATTCTTCCCGCGGGAGTATATGGTCATAAAGATCTATGAAAAGTTCGTGCTTTCGGAGCAGTATAATCCCGAAAAACTGATGGAGTTGTACCGGGAGAGCATTCTGACGGAGATCAGGGGGTGTGATCACATGCTCTACACGATGTTTCGCCAGGCGGATGTGCAGTTTCCGGAGGAAAATGTAATGGAGCTTGTTCTCGAGGACAGCGTGATCGCAAAGTCCAAGGAAGATGAGCTCGTCGGTATACTGGATAAGGTATTGAACGAGAGGTGCGGTTTTCAGGTAAAGTTTCAGACTGCGTACAAGGAAGCGCAGACAGGCAAGTACCGGGAGGACGATGAGCTGCGGATCCGGAAGATCGTTGAAGGGATCAGTATGCGCTTTGGAGGTGCAGTCGTCAGGGGGAACGATGTTGTTGCCGCTGCGGAGGAAACAGCGCCGCCGGTAACTTTGGAGGTGCAGTCGATCGTTGACCCGGCGAAGATGACAGTTTCTGCAAAGCAGAAGGAGACAACAGCAGCGCCAAAAACAGCAGGTAAGACATACGAAAAGAAGACATATGAAAAGAAAACACATGAAAAGAAGTCTTATGGCAGCCTTCAGAAAAGAGCGCTCAAGCGTTCAGACAATCCAAATGTCATATTCGGCAGGGACTTTGAGGACGAGAGTATCAATATTGAAGAAATCTGGGGCGAGATGGGCGAGGTCACGATCAGGGGCAAGGTTCGTGCCCTCGAGACTCGCGAGATCCGCAATGAGAGGACGATCGTAAGCTTTGAGATCACGGATTTCACAGATACGATCAAGGTCAAGATGTTCGTACATAATGAGCAGCTCGCGGAGCTGACAGGGGACTTGAAAGTCGGCGCGTTCCTGAAACTCAAAGGAGTCACGGTCAATGACACGTTTGACAGGGAACTCACGATCGGATCGGTCGTCGGCGTGATGAAGATACCGGATTTCACGACGGCCCGCATGGACAACAGCGCCAGGAAGCGCGTGGAGCTGCACTGCCACACGAAGATGAGCGACATGGACGGCGTGTCCGATGTCAAGGATATCATCAGGCGCGCGAAGAAGTGGGGGCACAGGGCGCTCGCGATCACGGACCATGGCTGTGTACAGGCTTTTCCGGATGCGAACCACGCGCTGGATCACGGTGATGACTTCAAGGTAATCTACGGTGTGGAGGGGTATCTGGTAGACGACCTGAAAGAGATCGTGACGGATGGAAAAGGGCAGACGCTGGATGCGGCTTATGTGGTTTTTGACATCGAGACGACCGGATTTTCTCCGGTGACGAACCGGATCATAGAGATCGGTGCGGTCAAGGTCGAGAGCGGACAGATCACAGACCGCTTTTCCGCGTTTGTAAACCCGCAGGTGCCGATCCCGTTTGAGATCGAAAAGCTGACGGGCATCAGCGACAGCATGGTGATCGACGCTGATACCATAGAGGTCGTATTGCCCCGCTTCCTCGAGTTTGTGGGGGATGCGGCGCTGGTGGCGCACAATGCGGGCTTTGACGTGGGCTTTATCAAGGAGAATGCAAAGCGGCAGAATATTCCGGTGGATTTTACTTATGTGGATACCGTGGGGATTGCGCGGACACTGCTCACAGGGCAGGCAAAGTACACGCTGGATGCGGTGGCAAAGACATTGAAGATCTCACTCGAGAACCATCACCGGGCGGTCGATGACGCGGAGTGCACGGCGGAGATCTTCCTGAAATTTATCGAGATGCTGAAAAAGGATGATATATATACCCTGGAGGCGCTCAATGAGCTGGGAAAGGCGAGCGTCGATGCGGTCAGGAAGCTTCATTCCTACCACATTATCATACTGGCAAAGAACCAGACGGGGCGCATCAACCTCTATAAGCTGATATCCGAGTCCCATCTGAAATATTTTTACAAGAGGCCATTGATCCCAAAGAGCCTGATCCAGAAGTACAGGGAAGGTCTGATCCTGGGCAGCGCCTGCGAGGCGGGGGAGCTGTTTGGTGCCATGCTCGACGGACAGGGCGACGAGCAGATCGCCCGCATTGTGGAGTTCTATGACTATCTGGAGATCCAGCCGATCGGCAACAACCGGTTTATGATTGAATCGGAGCGGCTGCGGGATATCAACTCCGAGGATGATCTGATCGCGCTGAACAAGAGGGTGGTGAAGCTCGGGGAGCAGTTTCGGAAACCCGTGGTCGCCACGTGCGACGTGCATTTCCTGGATCCGGAGGATGAGGTCTACAGGCGCATTATCATGACGGGGAAAGGGTTCAAGGACGCTGATAATCAGGCGCCGCTGTACCTGCGCACGACGGAGGAGATGCTCGACGAGTTCGCCTATTATCTGGGCAGCGAGAAGGCGGAGGAGGTCGTCATCACGAACACGAACATGATCGCGGATATGTGTGACCGGATCGCGCCGGTGCGCCCGGACAAGTGCCCGCCTGTCATAGAGAACAGCGACCAGCAGCTGCGGGATATCTGTTATCGAAAGGCGCACGAGATGTACGGCGATGATCTTCCCGACATCGTGGAGGCGCGGTTGAAACGGGAGCTGGACTCGATCATCAGCAACGGGTTTGCCGTGATGTACATCATCGCACAGAAGCTTGTGTGGAAGTCGGTGGAGGACGGCTATCTGGTCGGCTCGCGGGGGTCTGTCGGGTCCTCGTTTGTGGCGACGATGGCGGGGATCACGGAGGTGAATCCGCTGAGCCCGCACTATTACTGCAAAAACCGCCATTACAGCGATTTTTACTCGGATGAGGTCAGGAAGTTTGCGGGGATGGCGGGCTGCGATATGCCGGACAAGTACTGCCCTGTCTGCGGCGAGAAGCTCATCAAGGACGGCTTTGACATTCCGTTCGAGACGTTTTTGGGGTTCAAGGGAAACAAGGAGCCGGACATCGACCTGAACTTTTCGGGCGAATACCAGAGTAAGGCGCACAAGTATACGGAGGTTATCTTCGGATATGGCCAGACATTCCGCGCCGGGACGATCGGCACGCTGGCGGACAAGACGGCGTTTGGCTATGTCAAGAACTACTATGAGGAGCGCGGAAAGCACAAGCGGACGAGTGAGATCAATCGCATCGTGGAGGGGTGCGTGGGTGTGCGGCGCACTACAGGACAGCACCCGGGCGGTATCGTGGTGCTGCCGGTGGGGGAGGAGATCGATTCCTTCACGCCGGTGCAGCATCCGGCGAACGACATGACGACGGACACGATCACGACACACTTTGACTATCATTCGATCGACCACAATCTGTTGAAGCTCGACATTCTCGGGCACGACGATCCGACGATGATCCGCATGCTCCAGGATCTGACGGGGATCGATCCGACGACCATACCGCTCGACGACAAGGAGGTGATGTCGCTTTTCCAGAACACTTCGGCGCTGGGCATCACACCGGAGGATATCGGCGGATGCAGGCTTGGGTGTCTCGGGATCCCCGAGTTTGGCACGGATTTTGCGATGCAGATGGTCATCGACGCGCAGCCAAAGTACTTCTCGGATCTGGTCAGGATATCCGGCTTGTCACACGGAACTGATGTTTGGCTTGGCAACGCGCAGACGCTGATCCAGGAGGGAAAGGCGACGATCTCGACGGCGATCTGTACGCGCGATGATATCATGACGTACCTGATCGGTATGGGTCTGGACTCGGAGGAGTCCTTCAAGATCATGGAGGCTGTGCGAAAGGGCACTGTGGCAAAAGGAAAATGCGGCAATTGGGCGGAATGGAAGCAGGACATGCTCGACCACGATGTGCCGGACTGGTATGTGTGGTCGTGTGAGAAGATACAGTACATGTTCCCCAAGGCGCACGCGGCGGCATATGTCATGATGGGATGGCGCATCGCGTACTGCAAGATCAACTATCCGCTGGCGTACTACTGTGCATTTTTCAGTATCAGGGCATCGGCGTTCTCGTACGAGACCATGTGCCTGGGGCGGGAGCAGCTTGAGCGCGTCATGGCGGAGTACAGAAAGCGCGGCGACAGCCTGTCCAACAAGGAGCAGGATGCGCTCAAGGACATGCGGATCGTGCAGGAGATGTACGCGAGAGGGTTTGCGTTTGAGCCGATCGATATTTTCAGGGCGCATTCGAGGAACTTCCAGATCGTGGGCGACAAGGTGATGCCGTCGCTGAGCAGCATCGAGGGGCTTGGCGAGAAGGCGGCGGACGCGATCATGGAGGCGGCAAAGGACGGACCGTTTCTGTCAAAAGATGATTTCAGGAGCAGGACGAAAGTATCAAAGACCGTGATCGATCTGATGGCGGACCTGGGACTGTTAGGAGATATACCGGAGTCGAACCAGATCAGTTTGTTTGACCTGGTTGGATAATGAAATGGAGAGAAATTCTTTCGTATTTGGAATTTTTCTCCATTTTTTGTCTACAGGGCACAGAGATTTGTCGGATAATAGGGAATAAAAGGATTTTTAGCAGGATGTAAGGTTTTTAAATACATAAGTTCTGCTTGTTATTTTGCCATAATTCATGTAAAATAAGTATCAAAGTGGTAGGAAGTGGAACTTAGTGGTGCAAAGTGGCGGTGATTGGATGTTCATGGGTGAATACAATCATACAATAGACACGAAGGGCAGGCTGATTATTCCCTCAAAGTTCCGCGAAGCTCTGGGAGATGATTTCGTGGTGACGAAGGGGCTTGATGGCTGCCTGTTTGTGTATGACAACACCGAGTGGTCCGCTTTTGAAGAGAAGCTGAAAGCTTTACCGCTTATGAACAAGGAATCTCGCAGATTTGTACGCTTTTTTCTGGCAGGGGCAGCCAGTGTGGAGGTGGACAAGCAGGGAAGAATACTGATACCGTCTGTGTTAAGGGAGTTTGCAGCGCTGGATAAAGATGTCGTCCTGGTGGGCGTAGGCGGACGCATCGAGATCTGGAGCAGAGATCGTTGGGAAGAAAATTCAGAGTACGATGATATGGATGACATCGCAGAACATATGTCCGAACTTGGGCTGATGATCTGATGCTGCCGGGTGCAGCCTATGATGAGATTTTCGAGAAGTCCCAGAAAGGAACCGAAGTATGGATATGGAATTTAGACATGCATCAGTATTGCTTGAGGAAACAATTGCAGCACTGAATATCAAGCCGGATGGTGTGTATATGGATGGCACTCTCGGCGGAGGCGGACATGCCTGTGAAGTGTGTAAAAGGCTCGGAGACAGCGGCAGATTTTATGGGATCGACCAGGATGAGGCGGCTGTTGAGGCAGCGGGGAAACGATTAGAAGAATTTGGGGAAAAAGTTACCATTATCAGGAATAATTATTGCAATGCAAAAGAGGTACTGAGGGAAAAGGGTGTGAACAGTGTGGACGGCATCGTGCTTGATCTGGGTGTGTCCTCATATCAGCTTGACACGGTAGAGCGCGGATTTACCTACAAGTATGATACGCCTCTTGATATGCGTATGGATCAGCGGCAGGAACTGACCGCAAAAGATATCGTGAACGATTACGACGAGCAGTCGCTTTATCGCGTTATCAGGGATTTTGGGGAGGATCAGTTTGCTAAGAATATTGCAAAACATATCGTACAGACGAGGGCAAAGAAGCCGATCGAGACAACTTTTGAGCTGAATGAAGTCATCAAGGCAGCGATTCCGGCAAAGATGCGTGCGGTAGGTGGACATCCCTCGAAAAGAACATTTCAGGCAATACGCATCGAGTGCAATCATGAGCTTGATGTACTCAGAAGTTCTCTGCAGGATTTTATAGATCTGTTGAATCCGCAGGGAAGACTGTGTATCATTACATTTCATTCATTGGAGGACAGGATCGTCAAGAATTTTTTCAGGGAGATGGAGAATCCGTGTACCTGTCCGCCGGAGTTTCCAGTGTGTATCTGTGGGAAGATCCCGTATGGAAAGGTAATATCGCGCAAGCCGATCCTGCCCACGCAGGAGGAGATGGAACAAAATTCGCGGTCTAAGAGCGCGAAACTCAGGGTTTTTGAGAGATTTTAATTGATTGATATGATTAAGGAAGGAACAGTGAATATATGAGACATGCCAATTCAACAACAAGGACGAACGTAAGCAGACAGAACGCAGGCAGTCGCAATAGTCGCAGCAGGAGCCAGAATGCCAGCCATGGCAGTCAGTATATAGATGGAAGTGCAGTCAAAAAGCTGCAGACTACACCTACAAGGCGGGAATATGAGAGATCAGGACCTCATACATGGTCCGTCCGCAAAACAAAAGTAAAAGCAGTTCCTATGAATAAAGGGTATATTGCAGTGGCGGCTGTGGCATTTGTGATCGTCTGCAGTGTGCTTATGGGTTATATCAACCTGCAGTCAAATATCACGAATCACATTACAAATATCTCAAGGCTGGAGAGCCAGCTCAATGAGATGAAACTGGCAAATGATGAGACTTACACAAAGATCATGAGCAGCATTGACTTAGAGGAGATCAAACGCATTGCGGTCAATGAGCTCGGGATGAAATATGCCAAGGAGGGACAGGTTGTCGAGTATACCGGCGAGGGAAATGATTATGTGCGTCAGTATGGGGCAGTACCCGAATCATAAATGATAAGGTGATCAGATGGCAGACAGAAGTAGAAATAGCAGCAGAAGCAGTATTCATAAAAATAATACAAGTAAAAGGAATACCAAAACCGACAGAAGGATCAAAAGAAAGCAGAGGATAAATCAGAATAAAGTAAAATCAATGAAGCTGGCAGTGATGATGCTGATCATTCTGCTGGCTTTTACGGGATTGGGAGGACGGCTGTACTGTCTTGCGCGCGACAATCGAAATGATTACCAGAAAAAGATCCTGTCGCAGCAGCGCTATGATTCCAAAACGCTGCCGTTTAAGCGGGGTAGTATTCTTGATGCGAACGGAACGATCCTTGCGGCGAGTGAGAAAGTATACAATGTTGTTCTTGACTGTAAGGTAATGCTTTCTGACGAAAAGAATGAAGATCCAACGCTCACGGCACTTGCCGAGTGTTTTGGGTTGGATCAATCAGAACTCAGAAAGTATGTGGCGGACAATCCAAACTCACAGTACTATGTCCTCAAGAGGCGGATTCCCTACGAGGAGATGAGTCCCTTCCTTGACCGGAAAAATGAGCACAACGCGGCAGCGGCGAAAAACAAGGATATGGGTATCATTAACGGAGTCTGGTTTGAGGAGGAGTATATCCGGCGTTATCCCAACAATACGCTTGCATGTGATGTGATCGGTTTTACGGGGACGGACAATAATGGTACTTATGGACTAGAGGAGTACTATAACGATATTCTCAATGGTACGAATGGAAGAGAGTACGGATACCTGAATGATGACGCGGCGTTGGAGCGCAAGACAATAGCGGCGGCAGATGGCTACACGCTTGTAAGTACTATTGATGCCAACATTCAGGCAATCTGTGAAAAGTATATCAAGCAGTTCAATGCGGAACATGTAGATGAGGAAAGGGAGGGGCTCGGTGCGTACAATATCGGTCTCATCATACAAAACTGCAATAACGGCGATATCATGGCGATGGCGAGTTACCCTGACTTTGACCTTAACAATCCAAAGGATCTGTCAGCCTACTATACGGAGGAGCAGATCGCGCAGATGGAGGCAGATAGTACTTACTACGATACACTGAATTCCCTGTGGAGGAATTTCTGCATATCGGACACGTATGAGCCGGGATCCACGGCGAAGGCGATCACGCTGGCGGCAGGGCTGGAGACGGGAAGGATCGTGGGAAATGAGACATACGATTGCGGGGGATTGCTGGAGGTGGGAGGCCACAAGATCAAGTGCAATGTAAAAGGTGGTCATGGTACGCTCGATGTGAGCGGATCTCTTGAGATGTCATGCAATGTGGCGTTCATGAAAATGGGCGAAGCGATCGGCGTGAAAAATACGCTGCAGTTTGAACAGATCTTTAATATCGGATTGAAGACCAATATCGATCTTGCCGGGGAACCCAAAACAGCAAACCTGGTTTACAATGAGAAGTCAATGAAATCTGCAGAGCTTGCCACAGCCTCCTTTGGACAGGGGTATAATGTCACGATGATCGAGATGGTCGCAGCTTTCTCTTCTATAATAAATGGCGGATATTATTATGAGCCGCATATGGTCAGCAAGATCGTCAATTCAAATGGCGACACCATAAAAAATATCGAGCCCAGAGTGCTGAAGCAGACGATCTCCTCGACAACGTCAGAACAGATGAGACAGTACCTCTATGCTACAGTTGCAGAAGGAACCGGAAAGTCAGCGCGCCCAGCGGGATACGCGATCGGTGGAAAGACAGGTACTGCGGAGATGGTCCCGCGTGATAAAGTAAATTATGTTGTATCATTCATAGGTTTTGCGCCGGCTGATGATCCGCAGATCGTCATTTACTGTGTGATCGACAGACCAAACGCGAAGGATCAGGCGCACGCGACTTATGCGACAGGCATTGTCAAAAATGTCCTGACAGAAGTGCTTCCCTATCTGCATATTGCAAAGACGGAGGAGATGACGATCGCAGAGCAGGCGGAAGTGGACAATCTTCTCGGCAATATCGTGCAGGGGGATGCTTCTGGTGAGGCTTCCAGTGAAGAAGGCGGAGAAGGTGCCCAAGACAGTGATGCGGCATCCGGGGACCAGGAGAACGGGCAGCCCGGTGCAGATGACGGCACATCAGGAGAAAGCGGTGGGAGACCGTTCTATGTGGTTGATCCCAATACAGGAGAACTGATCGATCCGGTAACGGGTGAGACAGCAGAGATGGATTTCAGCATGGACGAAGGCGATGACCTCCCGGATCCAGCAGGCGGCGGGGCGCCGGTAGAGCCCGCACAGGAATAGCGATGGTCTTATTTACATATATTGTTCCCCTCACTCATAAAATAGTAGCAATACAGATTTTATGATATCAGAGGGAAAAGATGACGATCAAGAACAGTGCGGGAAGACGGAATATGACCGTTCAGAAGAGAAAAACCTTTGTACTGTGTGTGGTGTCTGTGCTAGTGCTCATACTGTTGTGCGTGCGTGTGGGATATCTGATGATCTTCTGCTCAGAATATTATACAGAACTTGCGACAGAACTTCATGAGAGGGAGCGTGACATCAAGGCTGCAAGGGGCAGGATCATCGATTCGACGGGAACTGTCCTGGCAGACAATAAGACAGTCTGTACCATATCGGTCATCCACAGTCAGCTAGAAGACCCTGAGAAGGTGATCAGCATGTTATGTCAGGAGCTGGGACTGTCCGAGGAATATGTGCGCAAGCGTGTAGAAAAGTACAGTGCGAGGGAGCGCATCAAAAGCAATGTGGACAAAGAGACCGGTGATCGGATACGAAATTATGATATGGCAGGAGTGAAGGTGGATGAGGACTATAAACGTTATTATCCGTATGACGATCTGGCATCGAAGGTGCTAGGTTTTACAGGCGGGGACAATCAGGGGATTATCGGTCTTGAAGTTGTCTACGAGGAGTATCTGACAGGCAAAAAGGGTCAGATCCTGACACTGACAGATGCCAAAGGGATCGAGCTGGACGGTATGGGGGAGCGCAGAAAGGAACCGGAGGCAGGGAAAGATCTATACATCAGTCTTGATGTGAATATACAGAAGTATGCGATGCAGCTCGCAAAACAGGCATATGAGACAAAGCAGGCAGCTGGTGTGTCGATCATTGTCATGAATGTCAACAATGGGGAGATCCTTGCGATGGTAGATGTGCCGGAATTTCATCTCAATGATCCATATACACTGATCGATGAGTTCCAGATACAGACCGTACAGCCGGAAAGCACTGAGGAAGGGCAGCCGGAGACAGCGCAGGAAAGCACACAGGATCTGTTGAACAAGATGTGGCGAAACGGCTGTATCAACGATACATACGAACCGGGTTCAACTTTTAAGATCATCACGGCAGCGGCGGGGCTTGAGAGCGGTGCGGTGCGTCTGGAGGATCAGTTTTCCTGCCCGGGCTTTATCATTGTGGACGATCGAAAGATCCGCTGCCACAAGATAGCAGGTCATGGTGCACAAGATTTTACCCATGCAGTCATGAATTCCTGCAATCCTGTATTTATCACTGTCGGTCTGAGGATTGGTGTGGAATGTTATTATCAGTATTTTACACAGTTTGGATTGAAGCAGAAGACTGGGATCGACCTTCCGGGCGAGGCGGGGACGATCGTGCACAAGCAGGATAAAATGGGCGAGGTGGAGCTTGCCACAATGTCATTTGGACAGTCCTTTCAGATAACGCCGATCAGACTGATGACAACAGTGGCGGGGCTGATCAACGGCGGAAATCTGGTGACGCCTCATTTTGGCGTGAAGGCGGTGAGTACTGACGGCACAACTGTCGACGAGTTTGTTTATCCGATCTCGGAAGGTATCGTGTCATCGGATACGACAGAGAAATTGAGGTATGCGCTTGAGCAGGTTGTGGAGAATGGCGGCGGTAAGAACGGCTATGTGGAAGGTTTCCGCGTGGGCGGCAAGACTGCTACCAGCCAGACACTTCCAAGGGGAAATGGCAGGTATATCGCGTCATTTCTGGGATTTGCCCCGGCTGATGACCCCAAGATCATGGCACTGGCGATCATCGACACCCCCCAGGGGACATATTATGGCGGACAGATCGCGGCGCCGGTCGTGCGGCAGCTTTTTGAAAATATACTTCCGTATTTGGAAGAGATTGGATATGAATAAGGAACTGTTCAGAAATCGTTTATCCGGGATCATCTGTTAACGGTTCCTAAGAACATGGAAAGGGTATAGAGGCTATCATGATTGATATAAGGGATAAGAGAGTGATGGTTGTGGGAACCGGCAAGAGTGGTGTCGGTTCCGCGGTATTGCTTGAAAGAAACGGTGCACTGCCAGTCATATATGATGGGAATGACAAGACGGACATAGAGGCGGTCAAGGCATCCCTCCAGGAGAAGCTTGGTCATGAAACCAGGGCAGTCATTTACACGGGCGCATTTTTGAAAAAAATAACAGATGGTATTGAACTTGCCGTGCTGAGCCCGGGAGTTCCGGTGGATGCAGATTTTGTGATATATATGAAAGAGCGGGGAATCCATATATGGGGAGAGATCGAGCTTGCATATCATTTTGCGAGGGGAAGAGTGCTGGCGATCACTGGCACGAACGGTAAGACGACGACGACATCGCTCGTGGGACAGATCATGCAGGAGTACTATGAGAGTGTGTACATCGTTGGGAATATAGGGAATCCCTACACGGATGCCGCGCCGCTCATGCATGAAGACACAGTTTCTGTCGCGGAGATCTCGAGTTTTCAGCTGGAGACGATCGAGGATTTTCACCCGCAGGTATCGGCGATATTAAACATCACGCCGGATCATCTCAACCGCCATCACACGATGGAGAACTATGCTGCGGCGAAAGAAGCTGTGACGATGAATCAGACAAAGGAGGACTTCTGTATCCTGAATCATGAGAATGATTATACGAGAAAGTTCGGTGAAAGGTGTCCGGCAAAGGTTGTGTATTTCTCTTCGGCTCAGAGGCTGCAGAACGGATTGTACTATGAAGGGGAAGAGATCTTTCTCGCCACAGACGGCGTGTCACAGCGCCTTCTGAACGTGAAGACAGATATGAATCTTGTGGGGATCTGCAATATAGAGAATGTCATGGCAGCGATCGGGATCAGTATGAGTGCAGGTGTGCCGATGGAAAACATACTTGCCACTATTAAGCGGTTTGTGGCTGTGGAACACAGGATCGAGTATGTGGCAGTTAAGCGGGGGGTCGTGTATTACAACGACTCTAAGGCGACCAACACAGATGCTGCCATACAGGGGATCAAGGCGATGGATCGTCCGACGGTTCTGATCGGAGGAGGGTATGATAAGGGGAGTACCTACGATGACTGGATCCGCGCGTTTGACGGTAAGGTGAAGAAGCTCGTACTGATCGGACAGACGCGGGAGAAGATAGCCGAGTGTGCAGTGAGATGCGGATTTTCTCAAGAAGACATCCTGTTCGAAGATACTTTCGAGGCGGCACTCGATAGCTGTGTGAGGGAGGCCGAGGAAGGGGATGCGGTGCTCTTATCACCTGCGTGTGCAAGCTGGGGGATGTTTCCAAATTATGAGGTGAGGGGAATGCAGTTCAAGGAATATGTAAATAAATTGGAGGAGTGATATTGTGGCAAGGCAACTTGTGGCAAAGCAGCCGGTAAAATTTCGCAGCAGTAAACACAACATGGACTATGTGCTATTGACAGTAGTGCTGTTTCTGGTCGGATTCGGACTTCTGATGATCTACTCTGTAAGTTCCTATGAGGCAGGGATCGATTATGGGGACTCTGCATACTATCTAAAAAACCAGGCGCAGAACACTGTTATCGGCTTTGTGGCACTGTTCATCATGATCAAGTTTCCATATAGGGAGCTGCAGAGGCTGGATGTGCTGGCAATGATCGTGTCCGCGATACTGATCGTGCTGGTAAAATCTCCGATCGGGATCACGAGAAACGGTGCGAGCCGCTGGATCGATGTGGGGATCACGACTTTTCAGCCGGCAGAGGTGGCAAAGATCGGCGTTATCATCTATCTGGCGAGTATTATCCAGAGACTTGAGAGCCTCGGAAAAAATATCATACGGACACCTAAGGGACTTGCGATCGTGCTGGTACCGCCCACGATCATAGCAGGGCTCGTCTACGTGCTGACCAGCAACCTGAGCTCGGCGATCATCATCATGGGTATCGCTGTCGCCATGGTGTTCGTGGCGGTACCGGATTACAAATGGTTTGTGGCGGCAGGCGTCACGGTGCTCGCAGCGGCGACAGCGCTGATCACGTACGTGGCAAACGCGGACACGACAGGATCCAATTTCCGTCTGGGACGCATCGCAGCGTGGCTCCACCCAGAAGCGTACAGCACGGATAAGGCGTTTCAGACACTCCAGGCATTGTATGCTATCGGTTCCGGCGGCATCTGGGGAAAAGGGCTGGGGCAGAGCATGCAGAAGAGAGGATTTCTGCCCGAGGCACAGAATGATATGATCTTCTCGATCATATGTGAGGAGCTGGGACTTTTCGGTGCACTGGCGATCATCCTGCTCTTCGTGGTGCTGATCTGGAGCTGTATGGTCATCGCAAACAAGACCGTGGATCGGTTTGGAGCCCTGCTTGTGGTGGGGGTGATGGCGCATTACGCGATACAGGTCATCCTGAACATAGCCGTAGTGACCAACACGATCCCAAATACAGGGATCACGCTGCCGTTCATCAGTTATGGCGGCACTTCGACACTGTTTCTGCTGACGGAGATCGGCATCGTGCTGAACGTGAGTAAAAACTGCCGGTAATTTTTCATCTGTACACGCATATAATATGATGATTGATATGATTATGTGGTGAAACCTATGGCCCATTTTGGCAGAAATAGTGAGTATATAAGGATGGAGGGAAAAAAGCCGCTCGACGGCAGGCTGCAGATACAGGGTTCTAAGAACGCAGCGCTTCCGATACTGGCGGCATGTGTGCTGATCCCGGGAAAGTGTGTATTGCGGGGCTGCCCCTGCATTACGGACATTGAATGTATGTGCAGTCTTCTAAAGAGCACTGGAGCGGGAGTGGAGCACAGCGGGAGTCAGATCGCGGTCGACACGTGCAGTGTGCGGGAGTACCGGCTGCCGGAAAAGTATGTCTCTGCCATGCGCTCGTCCGTCGTTTTGATGGGGGCGGTGCTGGGGCGGCTTGGAGAAGTGCATGTCAACTACCCGGGAGGATGTGTCATCGGTGAGAGACCGATTGACATGCACCTGTATGGATTGGAAAAGCTTGGGGCGCAGATATGGATTGACGGGAATCATATCCATGCATATGCTGACGAGTTGAGAGGAGCAGTTATCGATCTTCCTTTTCCGAGTGTGGGGGCAACTCAGAATATTATCCTGGCAGCGGCGACAGCACGGGGTACAACCGTTATCAAGAATGCGGCAAAGGAGCCCGAGATCATCGAACTGTGCAAATTCCTGAATATGGCAGGCGCTAGGATCGATTACGCCGGGACGCAGTTAAAGGCAGGCAGGATCGTGATACAGGGAGTTGAGCTGTCAAAGCTCCGCGGTATCGAGTATGAGATCATCTCTGACCGGATCGTCGCGGGAACGTATCTGTTTGCAGCACTGGCAGCGGGGGGGAAGATCACGCTGGAAAATGTTCCCATAAGACAATTGGGCAGTGTCTGTGATACGATCAGGGGGATGGGGGCAGAGATCGTCATCGGTGAGGCAGAAAACGAAATGACGATCAACGCGTGTGACCGAGACAGGATCACAAATATCCCGTACATAGAGACGGATGTGTATCCGGATTTTCCGACAGACCTGCAGTCGCCGCTTCTTGTGGCTGCGTGTATGGCAAAAGGAAAGCTCACAGTCAGGGAGAAGATCTTCTCGAGCAGGTTTCGTATTGTGGAGGAGCTGCGGCGGATGGGGGCAGAGATCGCCATAGAGGGAGATACGGCAATTGTTACGGGGGGAAGGGAACTTGAGGGGCGGACAGTCATCGCAAGGGAGCTCAGAGGCGGCGCGGCGCTTGTCGTAGCAGGACTGTGTGCATCGGGTATCACAACGGTTGCCGATTCAGGGTTTATCAGAAGAGGTTATCAGGATATAGCAGGGGACTTTACAAAGCTTGGGGCGCGTATCAGTTATGGTGAGTGACGGGCTGCAGAGATGAGGAAAAAGTATGGAGAAAGAGTACAGTGCAGTGACAAAAATGCCAGATATCAGAGTAAAGATACGGATCGCGATCGTGTTGGGCATCATCAATGTGCTGCTCGGGGCTTCATATTTTGGGCTGACACACTATGCAGTCAAAACAGTTCAGGTCGACGGCAACAAACATTATTCTGCCGAGGAGATCAAGGCGATGGTCATGACGGGGTTTCTGGGCGACAATTCCCTCTATCTGTCACTGAAATATAAAAATAAGGGGATCGAGAGTGTACCTTTTGTGGAGACGATGGATGTCGTGGTCCAGTCAAATGATACGATCCGCATCATAGTGTATGAGAAGGCACTGGCAGGTTACGTTCAATATCTGGGCAGATACATGTATTTTGACAATGAAGGGGTCGTGGTTGAGACATCAAAAGTCACAACAAAAGGCATACCGCAGGTGACAGGACTGAGTTTTGACCACGTAGTGCTCCACGAGAAACTTCCGGTGGAAAATGACCAGATCTTTCAGAATATATTGACGATCACGAAGCTTCTCAACAAATATGATGTTCTATGTGATAAGATACAGTTTGACGAAAACTACAATATCATACTGGGATACAACGCAGTAAAGGTCAAGATCGGTGCGATGGAGAATCTTGATGAAAAGCTGATGCAGCTTCCCCAGATCCTGCCGTCCCTGGCAGGGGAGACGGGGACGCTGGATCTGCAGAACTACACTGCCGACCGTAAAAGCGTAACTTTCGAAAAAGGAAAATAAGGATTCGCGACAAAATAAAAAAGAAAAGTAAAAAATAGGTTGATTAATTGCTAAAAAAATTATATGATAAGTTAGATGGAATTTAATAGGAAGTATGAAGGAGGAAGGAAACTTGCTCGAGATTAGATCAAACGAAACAGACGCAGCAGCAAGGATAATAGTAGTAGGTGTAGGCGGCGCGGGCAACAATGCCGTTAACCGAATGATAGATGAGACGATTACAGGTGTTGAATTTATAGGAGTCAATACAGATAAGCAGGCTCTGCAGCTCTGCAAGGCGCCGAAGCTTCTGCAGATCGGCGAGAAACTGACCAAGGGACTTGGGGCAGGAGCGAAGCCTGAGGTAGGGGAGAAGGCAGCGGAGGAGAGTTCGGAGGATATAAAGGAATCGTTGAAGGGTGCGGACATGGTATTTGTCACCTGTGGAATGGGTGGAGGTACAGGTACAGGTGCAGCTCCCATCGTGGCAGCGATCGCAAAAGAGATGGGTATTCTCACTGTCGGGGTTGTCACAAAACCATTTAAGTTCGAAGCGCGCACCCGCATGACGAACGCTTTGACAGGGATTGAAAAGCTCAAGGAACATGTGGATACATTGATCGTCATTCCCAATGACAAGCTGCTTGAGATCGTCGATAGACGGACAACCATGCCGGATGCACTGAAAAAGGCGGACGAGGTGCTCCAGCAGTCGGTGCAGGGTATCACGGATCTGATCAATGTGCCGTCTGTTATCAACCTTGACTTTGCAGATGTGCAGACAGTTATGAAGGAAAAAGGTATCGCACATATTGGTATTGGCTATGGAAAGGGAGAGGATAAGGCAGCAGATGCGATCAAGATGGCTGTCAATTCACCTCTTCTCGAGACCACACTTGATGGGGCAACAGACGTTATTCTTAATATCTCAGGTGACATCTCCATTTTTGATGCAAATGATGCGGCGAGTTATGTTCAGGAACTTGCGGGTGAGGATATCAATGTTATCTTCGGTGCGATGTACAATGAAGATATGGCGGATTCCTGTACCGTCACAGTCATCGCGACAGGTATCGTTGAGAAAAAGCAGAATATACCGCTCAACAATATGGGCAGGATCAACAGCAATTTCTCTGTGAAGCCAAACAATATGCCAAACACCTCATCAAGACCAAGACCTCAGGGACCGGCAGGAGGCAACAGGATGCAGCCGAATGGACAAGCACCTCAGGGGATGCAGCCCAGACCGGACAACAGTGTCAAGCCGGCAGCAGATCTGAGAAGCAATGTGAAGGAGCAGACGTTGAACATACCAAGTTTCTTAAAGCGATGATAACAGGCTCAGAAAAAGTCGAAAAATTAACATAGTTTAGTCCCATGCTTTGACAAAAAAGCATGGGACATTTTTTGTATAATCCTTTTATAAGGACGGAGGTGATTGGGATTTATGATATATATATTGATGTTTTTCTGGTACAAAATATTTTGATGGATATGCAGCTGTTAATTCTGACGCTGCTTTTGCTTAAAGAAAAAATAGTATTTTATAGACTGTTGGCTGCATCATTGACTGGCGGAGCAGGAGCGGTGCTGATCCTGATCTCTGGCATAGGATTTGGTGTGTCATATATATTGATAGTACTTGTGCTGGACGCAGCTATGCTTCTCATCTGTCTGCGGCGTCCCACAAAGCAGGGTATAGCGCTCCAAAAGCTCGTTATGGGGATCATATACCTGCACTCAATGGTATTTGCTTACGGAAAGCTTCTAGAGTGTGCTGACAGGCTGACGGGAAATCAGATGCCGCGGATTATGGTAAAAGTACTGATCGCAGGTATCGTGATCATTATACTGGCCTGCCACCGCCTGGCAGAAACGAGATGCATCTATGAGGTCACTTTGATCGAAGGGGAAGAGAATGCTGTGTACAAGGCATTGTATGATACAGGAAATCTACTGACGGATCCTGTATCTGGCAAACCAGTGTCTGTGGTGGAGGAGACGGACCTGACAAAAAAGTGGCTGGAAAGATACCCGCAGAAATATAAGATCATTCCGTATCAGAGTGTAGGGAAGACGCATGGAGTTATGGAAGGGATCGTGGTGGATGAAATGATTATTCAAAAGGAAAGGGAACAGGTGGTGAAAAAAGGGGCAGTGGTAGCGCTCTATAAAGGGAAACTGTCAAAGGACGGGGCGTTCCAGATGATATTGAACCATAGCCTGATGATGTGAGAGAATGGAGGATGATTATGATCATAAAACTATACCTCCCAGGGAAAATGCGATTATCTTTTGGGAAAAACAAGAATAAAAATGCAGTAGGGAACGAAATTCATTATATTGGCGGTTCTGAGGTGCTGCCGCCGCCGCTTGAGGGCGAGGAGGAGAACAGGGCGATCAACGGATTGGAGACCGAGTATGCTAATGAGGCAAGGGCGCTTTTGATCGAACATAATCTAAGGCTTGTAGTGTACATTGCCAAAAAGTTCGACAATACGGGGGTGGGCGTTGAGGATCTGATCTCGATCGGTACGATCGGACTCATCAAGGCGATCAACACATTTAACCGCAGTAAGAACATCAAACTGGCAACCTACGCGTCTAGATGTATCGAAAATGAGATATTGATGTACTTGAGAAGGAACAACAAGACAAAACTTGAAGTTTCGATCGACGAGCCCCTGAATGTGGACTGGGACGGCAATGAGCTGCTTTTGTCGGACATTCTCGGAACGGACGAGGATGTGATCTACAAGGATTTGGAGACAGAGGTGGAACGGAGTCAGTTAAAGCGTGCGATATCTAAATTGGGAGAGCGGGAACGGACGATCATCATGCTGCGGTTTGGCTTAAACGATCCAGATGATATGGAGATGACACAGAAGGAAGTGGCAGATTATCTGGGGATATCACAGTCTTATATCTCGAGACTGGAAAAGAAGATCATGAAACGGTTAAAAAAAGAGATGGCTAGTTAAGTCACTTACAGATAGTACATAGACGTATTTATATCCTCATACATATGTTTTTTGGACACTCAAGTCTGAATAAACATAGATCATGGAGGAAAATGGCAGATTGCATTTTCTTTCGGAAAAATGGAGGATCATAAATATGGCACTTGGAAAAGTTGAAATATGCGGTGTAAATACGTCAAAGCTCCCTGTACTCAAAAACGAGGAAAAGCAGGCGCTTTTTGAAAAGATAGAACAGGGGGATATGCAGGCTAGGGAGGAGTATATCAGAGGAAATCTCAGGCTGGTCCTGAGCGTGATCAAGCGCTTTTCACAGTCCAATGAGAATGTGGATGACCTGTTCCAGATCGGGTGTATCGGGTTGATCAAGGCGATCGACAACTTTGACTCCAGTCTGGATGTAAAATTTTCTACCTATGCGGTACCTATGATCATCGGAGAGATCAGAAGGTTTCTGAGGGATTCGTCCAATCCGATCCGTGTGAGCCGCTCGCTGAAGGACACGGCGTACAAGGCGATCTATGCCCGGGAGAACCTCACGAAAAAGAATCTGCGCGAGCCGACGATCATGGAGATCTCCGAGGAGATCGGGATCCCCAAGGAGGATATCGTGTATGCACTCGACGCGATCCAGAATCCCATGAGTCTGTATGAGCCGGTGTACACGGAGGGGGGAGACACACTCTATGTGATGGATCAGATCAGCGATAAAAAATGTAAGGAGGATAACTGGGTTGAGAATATTTCCCTGAGTGAGGCTATGAAGCGGCTGGATGAGAGGGAGAATGAGATCATCAATCTGCGCTTTTTCGAGGGAAAGACGCAGATGGAGGTCGCGGAGTACATTGGGATCTCCCAGGCACAGGTGTCACGGCTGGAAAAAAATGCCTTGCGCACCATGAAAAAATATCTAACATTCTAAAAAAGTAAAATTTTCTAAAAAATTTTAACTGGACAGACAATATATACTATTGACTTAATCGTTGAAACAATTTAAAATAGAGGTTAAGTAATTAAAGTAGCTGGAGATTCAAAAGGCTGCTTTAATAATGTACTAATAGAATATAGTGTGAAAGGATGTTACTTATGAATGAACAAACAAATTTAGGGCGTAGGTTTAGCATCAGGTGGCTGGTGATTTCATTAGTTTCGCTGCCGATGATGCTGGCATGTATCGTTATCGTGTCAGTCTCTACGCTGGCGCTGAAGCAGGGAATGGAGTCTGAGACATTTAAGACGCTCAAAGCCCTGGCAACAGGTACGATGCTTGCTTTGGACGGAGTGTCGTCAGGAAATTACTCCATGCAGGGGGACGATCTGTACAAGGGCGAAGTGAACCTTTCGGTGGAGCTTGGAGAACTGGTCGATCATTATGCAAGTTCGAACAGTGGTGAGATCACGCTCTTCTTTGGTGACGTGCGACGTGCGACCACGATCAAGGACACACAGGGCAATCCGATCGTTGGCACGAAGGCAGATCCCAGGGTGGTCACAGAGGTGTTGAATGGCGGAAACGAGTTTTCCAGAAATGATTTCGAGATCAACGGCAGTCTCTACTATGGATACTATGTTCCTGTAAAGGATAGTACGAACCAGATCGTCGGGATGGTCTGCGCGACCAAGGAGCGGGAGACGATCGAGGAGTACATCTCACTGAGAGAGACCGTCATCGTCGGAATAGCGGTCGTGATTTATATCATATGTATCGCTTTTGCGACGGTTATCATAAAGAAGAGACTCCAGTATCCGCTGAACAAGCTCTCTGATGTTGCCAGAAGGATGGCGAGGGGCGATATCAATATCCGTCTTGAAAAGACATCAAATGATGAGTTTGGCGATCTGACAGACGATTTCACAATGATGATGAAGACAATCGGCGATCAGGTGCGCGTCACAGAGCAGGTTGCGGAGGGTGACTTGACAGCGACCTATAAGAAAGCGAGCGAGGACGATGCTCTCGGCGCAGCGATCGTCAAGATGCTCCATGACAACAACAGAAATCTCTCGACGATCCGTGATGCGGCGGCGAGAATGACATCCGGTGCAAATGAAGTTGCAAGTGCGAGCAACTCTCTGGCACAGGGTACGACACAGCAGGCGAGCGCGATCGAGGAGATCACGGTTTCTATCGAGGAGATCGCAAACGGCGCGAAGGTGAACGCGGATGACGCGAACAAGGCAAACGAACTGGTTCAGAATACAAAGGACGAAGCGATCCGCGGCAACGAGCAGATGAAGCAGATGATCGCAGCAATGCAGGACATCAACGAGTCTTCCGAGAATATCTCAAAGATCATGAAGGTGATCGACGATATCTCATTCCAGACGAATATCCTTGCACTGAATGCCTCTGTGGAAGCAGCGAGGGCAGGTGTACATGGAAAAGGCTTTGCCGTTGTTGCTGACGAAGTCAGAACACTGGCGAACAAGTCAGCGGAAGCTGCAAAGGATTCTGCAGTCATGATCGAGGATTCTATCAAGAAGGTGGAAGTTGGATCCAAGCTTGCTGTCGAGACAGCGGCAGCACTTGAGGAGATCCTGTTGTCGGTTGAGAATATTGCATCGATCGTTAGCAATATCGCGGAGGCGTCTGTAAATCAGGCAAGTTCTGTGGGACAGGTGAACGCTGGTATCACCCAGATCGCCGATGTCGTACAGACGAACTCAGCAACATCACAAGAGTGTGCGGCTGCAAGTGCGGAGCTTTCAAGTCTTGCCGGACAGCTTCAAAACGCAGTTAGCAAGTATAAACTTCTTGCTGGAAAAGGCAGAAAGTCTGATTTTGATTCGACATCATATGATGATGGTGAGTATGTTGATAATGAGAGCATCATCTCACTGGATTCTGATTTCGGAAAATATTAAAGACTACATAAGGTAATTGTTTGCTACCCCGGCACTTGCTGCCGGGGTAGTGTTTCAGAGGAGAAATATGCAGATATACACAGCGAGAACCTATGAACTGCAGACGGATGAGGAGGAACAGCTGTGTGCACTGTTGGACAGGGACCGGATCCGGAAAATAGCAGCGTTCAGGAGCAGGAGTGAGAGGGCACGCAGTATTTTTGCAGGACTCTTACTCCGTCATGCGTTCCTGCATACTGATTATGATATTGAAGCATGGAAACAGGCAGAAATCGGAATGGGCATATATGGCAAACCTTACATCAAGGGAGTCGAGGATTTTCACTATAGTCTGTCCCATTCGGGCGAGTGGGTGATCTGCGCGGTGGATGCGATGCCGGTAGGAGTCGATCTGCAGGAAATGAAGCCGTGGAAAATGACGCTTGCAAAGCGATTTTACCACGAGAAAGAGTATTATAGACTTAGTTTACTGAGCGGAGTGGACCAGTACAGGCAGACTGAGGAGTTTTACAGTATGTGGACAGCCAAGGAAAGTGCAGTGAAGTTGAGCGGCAGAGGAATAGGCGCGGGGATCAGCCAGTATGTGACAGCAAAGGATTACAGTTGTATCTGTGATATGGACAGCGGGAGGATGTTTTATACGAGACGATACCACATGTTAAAGGGATATATGGTCTGTGTGTGCAGTGAGTCAGATCTTTTCCCGGATTTACCAGAGGAGATTGATCTGAAGAATATATTATGGAGGGAAACAGATGTTAAATGTGAACGGAAAAAATGCAGTGAAAAAAGGTGAGATCATCTTTAGTGAAGATGAAGAGATGAATCAGATTGGGATTGTTCTCTCAGGGAAGGTGGTCCTGCAGGAAGCGCATGTCAAGATGGTCCGCCCGCAGGGGAGCTATCTGGCATTGAATTCGTTAGGAAACCAGTTCTATAATGCGACATATACAGCATTGGAGGATTCGGTGATCTTTGCACTTCCGGTACAGGGTGAGTCGACGATCCGAAATATTATCGCAAAAAATGCCGATTACCGTGCTATCATGGTTTCCTCCCAGTTTCGGATAGCAGTGGAGCTCTACCGGATCAAATCAAGTCTCAATGAGCGCGCGGAGAGATTATGTTCCTTTGCGCAGAGAAGCTATGAGGAATACAAGGGGATCTGCGGGGCATATGGCATACCTGCGATCGGCGTCGAGGAGCTGGAGGAGCTTCAGCCGTATGAGGAGCCGCATGGTGTCAATGAGGACAGGATCCCATATTATGAGGAAGGCGCCAAGATCCCTCTGAGCGCGACCAAAATGTATTTTTCATACAGTGAGGAGATGGCGCACATCCAGGTGAAAGAGATCGCGGAGCTCGTGACAGCGTTTCTTGAGGATTGTACGGAAGTGACAGAGTACATCAGGAGCCTGATGGACGCGATGTGTCTGAGATCTAGAAATAATCTGTTTGATTGTATCTGCGAAAAGGCACACGAGATCAAGGAGAAGGATGACATTCCAAATGAAGTCAACATGCTGCTGAACGGTATTGCCGACGAGATAGCTTTCCAGCATAAAGAGCTGAGCAGGCAGATGCCAAATGTACCGAGTTTTAACATTGATTCACTGAAGAGCAAAATGGAGGGGCTGACATCAGGGAATGCGCCTGTTGTGGAGGAAAGATCACAGGAGGAGCGCGAGGAGGATATCCTGCGCGATATGGCTTCTCTGCGCGGCTCCATGGAACAGATCCTCAAATTTGCCGCGTTTAGTGATGCTGACAGCGAAACGCTCAAAACCAATGTGGATCATCTGGTGAATGCACCGGACAGGATGTCTGTCGAAGATGATATAAAGCGGGCGAAAAAGACGATCACGCCGCTCGTGTTCAAACTATATCTGAACTGTTACCGCAAGATCAAGGAGGGACTGCTCCATCCGCCCAAGGCAGTTGAGCTCTTTATGAATTACGGCATGTTGGATGAGCGGCTGCTCGACGAGGAGCATCTGCGGTTTTTGTGCAGTATCGAGCCGGAAGTCAATGAAGGACCGTGCAAGGTTGTCACGATGATGGAATGGCTTGACATGATCCATGACGGAAAGCGGGATCCGTCAAAGAGTGAGTTTGATGAGGATTATGTGGAAAACCTCAGGTCGCTCAAAAAGCAGGGCGAGATCACCGAGAAGGAGCAGAAAGCACTGCTTCTGGATATGGACAGACGTGTAGAATACGAAGTCATGAACATGCAGATGAGCAATTCGCGTACTTTATACGGGCAGCCGTCGTCCTACATGCCGATCCTATACAAGGAAGCGATCTTTGGGTATCTTGACAAGATCCTCGTCACCAGAAAGAAGATCAACGAGAGCGTGCAGCGCCTTGTGAAGATTGACTACTCCGTGTTTTACAGGGAAGTCATCTATTCCAATACGGAATTGAAGATCATCAATGAGACCGTGATGAAAAATGTATATCCGGATGTGATCTTGTTCCCGCTCTTTGGAACAAATGCGGCGATGTGGCAGGAGATCGGCAACAAGAACAAGGGGACGCCGGGACGGTTCTGTTTCCCGATCATGACAAGCGCCAACATTGACGATATGATGGTGAAGATGTTCGGGCGGTTCCGCTGGGAGCTCTGCCGCTGTATACAGGGAATGGCATGGAACGATGTCAAGGTGAAGTCACTCACCTCGGAATACATGGATTATATCCAGTTCTACAGAAAGAACAGGGATCTGTCGGATGAGGCGCGCGACAAAGTGAAGCTGCAGATCCAGAAATCAAGGAATAATTCAAGGGAGACATTCCTGATCGACTATGAGGCGTGGATCAAGAATGAGGCGAACGGCTCCATGAAGATGAATAAGGTGGCGAGAGAGCTTCTTGCGACATACTGTCCGTTTGAGAAGGAGATCCGAATGAAGCTGAATGCACAGAGACCGTACGAGGTGGCGCAGGCGCGGAGCTTCAGGAATGCGGTGAAGAAGAAACAGGAGCTTGAGCTGAAGATCAAGGCACTGCAGAAGGTGACGCCGCAGGTGCCTGACGAGATGATCAATACATACAAATTTTACGCGGAGATGTAGATATGTGCAGGGTGCACGTGTGCATAAAAAACGAGCAGGTTTTTCACCTGCTCATTTTTATGCACAGGGGTGCGTAGGGAAATTAGCAGCGCTGCTGCATGCACCCCCGCGCGCGAGTAGGGGAAAAGGTCATTCCCCTGCTCGATTCCTGCTCTGATTACATATGGCAAAAGGATCGCTGCGCTTACAGTTCTGTCCTGCAAGATTCGCGGTCCTCTGTCTGATCCTCGGAAGATTTCCCTGAATCGGGAAGAAGGATCGTCACGGTCTCGATCCGGTTGTTCTCAACTTTCTTGGCAGTCAGTGTGATGCCATCCTCAGTCACAACAGATTCCCCTTCTGTCGGGAAGCGGTCGAGCAGTTCGATCATGATACCGCCGATCGAATCGTAATCCTCAGAGTCGAATCTGGTCTCGAGGACATCGTTGATATCATCAAGCTTGAGGCTGCCGCCCACTTCGTATTCGTTGTCGCCGATCTGTTTAAAGAGTTCAGCCTCGTCAGCATCGTACTCATCACGGATCTCGCCGACGATCTCCTCTAGCAGATCCTCCACGGTGATCATGCCGACGGTCGCGCCGTACTCGCTCAGGACGAAGGCGACGTTGGTGGTCAGAAGACGCATCTCTAACAGGAGATCTGCCGTCTTTTTATATTCGTAAGTATAATATCCCTCGCGCAGGATGTCGTGTATCTTGAAAGTCTCCCTGTTCTCTACCAGAAGAAAATCTTTCACGATGACGATACCGATTATGTTGTCAACTTCGTTCTCGTAGACAGGGATGCGGGAATACATGGACTCCCGGAACAGCCCCAGCAGTTCCTCGTAGGTTGCATTGACATCGATTGAGGTCATGTCGATGCGGGGGATCATGATATCTTTTGCCACGGAATCGCCGAACTCAAATACATTGTAGATCAGTTTCTTCTCTTCCTGTTCGATCACGCCGTCCTCATGGCTCACGTCGACGTAGGTTTTCAGCTCGGTCTCTGTCATCATGACGCGCGATGACTGGTCGATATGAAGGATTCCAAGGAAAAAACCGGAGATCTTGTCGATGATAAAGATGACCGGAGTCAGCGCCTGCATCAGAAAATAGATCACTCTTGCATAGGCGAGGGACAGCTTCTCGTTGTTGCACATCGCCCATGTCTTCGGAACGATCTCACCGAATATGAGAATGACCAGAGTCAGTATGCCGGTGCCGATTCCCACAGCGGTATTTCCCCATATCCGTATGACCAGGGAAGTCATGAGGGAGGAGGCACTGATATTGACGACATTGTTGCCGATCAGTATCGCACTGATCAGTTTGCTTCTGCTGTCGAGGATCTTTTGAAGTGTGAGAACCCTTCCAGTGGGGTTTTCATCGACCATGGCACGCACCTTGACGTTGCTCAAGGTGGTGAGGGCAGTCTCTGCAGACGAGAAAAATGCTGACATAGCTACCAGAATCACGAGAATCACAAGTTGTATGACACCAGGGGTATCCAAAACAAAATCACTCCTTTTTTGAATTGCATCACTGCATAAATGAAAATGTATCAGCATAGATTATAACAGTGTTAAAGCAATAATACAAGATTATATTTGAAAAAATGGGAGGTAGTGTATCTTGAAAAGTGCATTCAGTACGGAGCGTCTGGTGGCACTCCTGAAATGTCTGATGGCGGCATACCTGATCACAGGAGTGCTGTTAATGTTTGTGGCGGGATTGCTGTACAAGTTTTCGATCGGGGAGAATATCGTGGATATCAGTATTATTGTGATATACTGTGTGTCTTCACTGCTGGCAGGACTCTTTTTCTCAAAGGGTGCGGCGAGCCACCGGTTTATCTGGGGTATGCTGGCAGGAGCAGCGTATTTTGTGATCATCTGTGCAGTGTCTGCTGTCGCAGATCCCAATTTTGTGCCGGTCAGCAATGCCTGCATCACGACACTTTTGATCTGTCTTGGCAGCGGAATGCTGGGAGGAATGCTGGGATAGTGCTCAATGACATATATCCGGTATTTGCAAATACTGGATATATAAAAACTTTGTAAAGAATCTTTCTTTTTTGTCGAAATATGTTATACTTTTCAGGTAGCGTTAAACAGAAGTATAACAGAGAGGATGAGGAGAAAGGCATTATGAGGAATACATTACATAAGAAAATGGCAGGTATCAAGGCACTTTTGCTGGCTGTGATCCTGCTTTGGGCGACATTGGTGCCACAGTTTGCAGTCCAGGCAGCACCGAATGAGGTGCCACAGGCGGCACTGGGGATCGATGTGTCGCGCTATCAGGGGGTGATCGACTGGAATCAGGTTGCAGCTTCCGGCGTACAGTTTGCGATGATCAGGGTTGGCTACCGCACGCAGTCCACAGGGATCCTGAACGAGGACCCTTATGCGAGATATAATCTGCAGGAGGCACAGAGGGTCGGACTCAAGGTCGGCGCGTATTTTTTCTCCGCTGCAGTAAATGAGGCGGAGGCGGTTGAGGAGGCAGTGTTTACTGCGAATCTGATCGACAAGTACAAGATCACGTTTCCGGTGGCTTACGACTGTGAGGGATTTCGCAATGCGACGAGCCGTCAGTATGGACTTGGCAGGGACGTGAGGACCGCGCTGGCAGTAAAGTTCCTTGACACGATCGCTGCAAGGGGCTACACACCGATGTTTTATGCGTCAAGAAATGAGATGACTGACAATGCCGACTGGAATATGACTATTCTGAATCGATATAAAGTGTGGGTGGCACAGTATCCGTCGGAACCTTTCCCGATCACACCTGCAAGCAGCTACGCAGGGGTACAGTCGATGTGGCAGTATACGCAGAATGCTGCGATACCGGGAATCGCAGGCAATGTAGACATGAATGTTTCCTATTTTAATTATGACGGTATAGCAGAGGCTAAGGACATGAGCGGCGCCGCGCCGGTAAGTGCGGCAAATGCAGCAAATGTGCAGTATCTGGATGTGAATGAGGTGGTGACGCCGAGCACTGCAGTGAATCTAAGAACCGTGCCGAGTACGGATAGTCCGGCTACCATAGTGGTCCAGATCAATCCGGGGGATATGATCTTCCGCACGGGAATCGGCAATGACGGCTGGTCGAAAGTACTGTTGAATGATCAGGTTCTGTATGCATACACAGCTTATCTGCAGAAGGTTCTGTAACGGATATGGAAAAAGTATGAAAAAAGTATTCAAAAAAGCTTTTCGAATGTAGAAATATATGATATACTATCGTAGATTATTGAAACAATTAATAACTTTTGAGAATATCTATTAAGGAGGCAATCAGTATGAAGCACATCAAGACATTGACGACCAGGGATTATAAAGAGTCCGCAAAGAAAGGCGGCTGCGGCGAGTGCCAGACATCTTGCCAGTCGGCGTGCAAGACATCCTGCACGGTCGGAAATCAGAGCTGCGAGAATGCAAATAAATAGAGGCTTAACAGTTTCAGAATAAAAGTGTGCAAGAGCGAGTAGGCGGGAGTAAGATCCCTCCTACTCGATTGTTCGTATTAGATAAATATTTTACGGGAAGGAAAAGAAATTGATATATCAGTATAAAAACAATGGTTACAATATCGTTTTGGATGTCAACAGCGGTTCGGTTCATGTTGTCGATGACATCACATATGACGTGATCGCCTGTATGGTCGAGGAACAGTTGGAAAATGCGGAGAAGACGGCGGCATACGAGGCATTGAGAGAGAAATTTTCCGACAGGACAGAGGATTTGTCCGAGCTTGTCGATGAGATATATGAATTGAAGGAAAATGGAATGCTCTTTGCGGAGGATATCTATGAGAAGAGCATTGACGCGTTCAAGAACCGCGAAACTGTCGTCAAGGCACTCTGTCTGCACATTGCCCACGACTGCAACCTCAAGTGCAGATACTGCTTTGCGGAGGAGGGGGAGTACCACGGCAGGCGCGCGCTGATGAGCTATGAGATCGGAAAAAAGGCATTGGACTTCCTGGTGGCAAACTCGGGCAGCCGCGTCAACCTGGAGGTGGATTTCTTTGGCGGGGAACCGCTGATGAACTGGCAGGTCGTAAAGGATCTGGTGGCGTACGGCAGAAGCCTTGAGGAACCGCACCACAAGAAGTTCCGCTTCACACTCACGACAAACGGGATCCTGCTGGACGATGACATCATTGATTTTGCGAACCGGGAGATGGCGAATATCGTGTTGAGCGTGGACGGCAGGAAAGAGATCAATGACAGGATGCGTCCGCTTGCAGGGGGACAGGGGAGTTATGACCTGATCATTCCCAAATACAAGAAGGTCGCAGAGAGCAGAAACCAGACAAACTATTATGTGCGCGGTACTTTTACGCACTTCAACAAAGATTTTGCGGCGGATGTCTGCCATCTGGCGGATCTGGGGTTCAAGCAGATCTCCGTGGAGCCGGTGGTGGCGGCGCAGAGTGAGGACTATGCGCTTGTCGAGGCGGATATCCCGGAGATCCTTGCAGAGTATGACAAGCTCGCCGCAGAGATGATCAAAAGGCACAGGGAGGGCAGGGGATTCAACTTCTTTCATTTTATGATCGACTTAGAGGGCGGTCCCTGTGTTTACAAGAGGCTCTCCGGCTGCGGTTCGGGGACAGAGTACCTGGCTGTGACGCCGTGGGGGGATCTTTATCCCTGCCACCAGTTTGTGGGTCAGGAAGATTTTCTGATGGGCAATGTGGATGACGGCATCACCAACACCGATATCCGAGGGCAGTTCAAGGAGTGCAATGTATATTCAAAAGAAAAGTGCAGGGACTGTTTTGCCAAGTTTTACTGCAGCGGCGGGTGTGCGGCAAATTCATTCAATTTCCATGGGGACATCAACAATGTCTATGATCTGGGGTGTGCACTACAGCGCAAACGTGTTGAGTGTGCGATCATGATCAAGGCTGCCCTTGCCGGGGATAAAGAGTAGTTATTGTTTGTTCATGCCAGCAACAGGATGCAGAAAGCGGTATTGTTGCTGTATAGTAAAGGAGTTATGCAGATTATGAAGAAAAACAAAGGTGTGGTTACGCTGCTTGTGACGGTGCTTGTCATAGCGGCGTTGGGATTTGTGGCAATATGGGGTATTGGCACAGAGAAGGCTGGATCTGCGGCGGGGATCAGGCAGGGGCTTGATCTCGCCGGCGGTGTGAGCATCACATATCAGGTGGTGGGGGAGGAGAATCCGTCTGTTGAGGATATGGCTGACACGATCTACAAGCTGCAGAAGCGCGTGCAGGGTTACAGCACGGAGGCGCAGGTGTACCAGGAGGGGTCTGACAGGATCAACATCGAGATACCGGGGGTATCTGATGCCAACACGATCCTGGCAGATCTGGGGCGCCCGGGCGCATTGTACTTTATCGCGCAGACGGACGCGGACGGAAATCAGAATTATACGTACACAGGTTCCGGTGCGACGGGATTTTCACTGAACAGGACGATCGAGGAGCTGCAGGCGAACGGAAGCATCGTCCTGGAGGGCACGGATGTCGAGGCAGCGGACGGCGGCTCGGCGAGCGACGAGATGGGAAACAGTCAGTTTGTCGTGGATCTCGTGTTTACAGGTGAGGGCACGAGAAAGTTTGCGGAAGCTACGACAAAGGCATATGCTAACGGTGAGTCGATCGGTATCTACTACGATGGGGATTTTATCAGTGTGCCGAATGTCAAGGAAGCGCTCACAGACGGCAGGGCACAGATTTCCGGTATGGCGAGTTTTGAGGAGGCGGAACGCATCGCGAGCCAGATCCGTATCGGCGGATTGAAGCTGGAGCTCTCCGAGCTGCGCTCGAACGTGGTGGGTGCACAGCTCGGAGAGGAAGCTGTGCGGACGAGCCTGCTCGCGGCACTGATCGGTCTGATCATCATCGCACTGTTTATGATCATCGTGTACCGCATTCCGGGCTTTGCGTCGGTGCTCGCACTGATCATCTACACCTGCCTCATCGTGATCTGCCTGAATATATTTGAACTGACACTGACGCTTCCGGGTATTGCCGGTATTATCCTTTCGATCGGTATGGCGGTCGATGCGAACGTGATCATCTTTGCGCGTATCAGGGAGGAGATCACCGCTGGCAAGACAGTCAGGAATGCGATCGACACCGGGTTTCAGAAAGCGCTCTCAGCGATCGTTGACGGCAATGTGACGACACTGATCGCAGCGCTGGTGCTGGGTGTCAAGGGGTCAGGTACGGTGAAGGGATTTGCGTACACGCTCGGTCTTGGTATCGTACTCTCCATGTTCACAGCGCTCTTTGTGACAAGATGGATCCTTAGGGCACTGTTTGCAGTAGGACTCAAAGATGTGAAGTTCTATGGCACGAATAAGGAGAAAGCGACAGTCAATTTCCTTGGAAAGAAGAATTTGTTTTTTGCCTGCTCGATCGCAGTGATCCTTCTTGGATTTGTGTTTATGGGGATCAATGGTGCTTCCTCGGGCAAGGTGCTGAACTACAGCCTGGATTTTGTGGGAGGAACTTCCACCAACGTCACTTTTAATGAGGATATGGATCTCGCCGCGATCGATGCGAATGTGGTGCCTGTGTTCAGCAGTGTGACGGGTGACGGTGCTGTGCTGGTACAGAAGGTGGCAGGCTCCAACGAGGTGATCTTCAAGACGAGGGAGCTGGATCTGACAGAGAGGGAACAGCTCAACAGTGCGCTGGTGGAAAAGTTTGGCGTCAATGAGGAACTGATCACGGCGGAGACGATCAGCTCCACGATCAGCTCTGAGATGAAGAGTGACGCGGTTGTTGCAGTGATCATCGCGACCATCTGCATGTTGATCTATATATGGTTCCGTTTTAAGGATATCCGTTTTGCCGCGAGCTCTGTGGCGGCGCTGGTGCATGATGTTCTCGTGGTATTGGCATTTTATGCGGTCGCAAAAGTGTCTGTGGGAAGTACGTTCATCGCATGTATGCTCACGATCGTAGGTTACTCTATCAACGCGACCATCGTTATCTTTGACCGCATCCGGGAGAATCTAGGCTCCATGCAGAAAAAGGATTCGCTGGAGGAGCTGGTCAACAGGAGTATCAGCCAGACACTCTCGAGAAGTATCTTTACCTCGCTGACGACGTTTGTCATGGTAGCTGCGCTGTATGTGCTCGGCGTGACCTCGATCAAGGAGTTTGCGCTGCCGCTCATGGTTGGTATCGTGTGCGGTACGTACTCTTCCGTGTGCATCACAGGCGCGCTCTGGTATGTGCTCAGGACGAAGATCAAAAAGGCATAGGGTTTTGTTTGGGCTGCAGCCTTTGTGCTGTAGCCTTTTTGTACATGCATTCATAGCTGACGGACGCGCGGTGACAGGGAGGAAATGATGTTCGACGGCACGGATCGTGGGGAGGTGGAGACAGTGCAGGGGGCGTCGGGAAAATTTGGCATATCGGCGGCAGTCTTAAAATGGATCGCGGTGGTGACGATGGTGATCGATCATTTTGCGGCGTCGGTATACTGGCAGATGGGACAGGGGTATCACTATGAGATTTATTATGTTATGAGGAAGATTGGAAGAATCGCGTTTCCGATCTACTGCTTCTTGCTCGTGGAGGGTTTTTTCCATACGAGGAATGCGGCAAAGTATCTGAGAAACTGCTTTCTGTTTGCACTGATATCGGAGATCCCGTTTAATATGGCGATCTTTGGGGAAGTATTTTACCGATATGGGCAGAATGTGTATTTCACGCTCTGCATCGGGTTGTGTGCGCTGATCGTTCTCGACAGGTATAGGGCGAGACATGGGACCGGATATATGCTGCTTAAGCTTGTGGTCATTGTGGCGGCGGCATTTGCGGGTGAGGTATTGGATGTGGACTACCACTGGAAGGGTGTACTGTTCATCGTCATGTTCTACTATATCAGGAATATGCAGGAGTGGGTACGCAATACCGCGGTGATCTGTGCATTTGCGTATGATATCACGGCGCCGCTGGCTGTGATACCGATCCATTTTTATAATGGAGAGCGTGGCAGGCAGTTAAAGTATCTGTTTTATGCGGTATATCCGGTGCACTTGTCGGTGCTGGGATTGGTACGGTTTTTTTTGATGGGGAGAGGATGATAAATGTATACTTATGAGATGAATGCGGGGTACAGTGTGATGGATGCGTCTCTGCGCATGACTGTGCCTGCAATACTGGACTGTTTTCAGGATGCGGCGATCTTTGAGGCGGAGAATGGACGCATCACTGTGGATTATCTCTATAGCAGACATCTTGCGTGGCTGTTGAGTTCATGGCAGATCGTGATCGGCAGACGTCCGAAGCTGAACGAGAGGATTAAAATTGCAACGGCGCCGTATGATTTTAAAGGGTTTCTGGGTTATCGGAACTTTGTGATGAACGGTGAGGACGGTGCTGTGATCGTCAGGGCGGCTTCGATCTGGACGCTTGTTGACACTCAGAAGGGATGTCCGGTCAGGCCGACGCAGGAGATGCAGGACGGGTATGAACTGGCGCCGAAACTTGAGATGGAGTACGCCCCGAGAAAGATCGCATTGTTCGGAGACGGGGAGGAGCGGGCGCACTTTAAGATCAGAAGATATCAGATCGACTCCAATCAGCATATGAACAATGTGGAGTATGTGAGGCTTGCCATGGAGGTACTGCCGCAGGATGCGGCGATCAGGGAACTGAGGGCGGAGTATAAAAAAGCAGCGCGCTGCGGCGACGAGGTGACGGCGGCGGCGGTCGAGGCGGAAGGCAGACATCAGGTTGTGCTGAGCGATACAGAGGGCGGTGTCTATGCTGTCGTGGAGTTCTCGACGCAGGATTCGGCAAATGTTGCCGGTGCGGCGGATAAGAGTTAACGTGAACAATGGAATAGGAAACAACACAGTAGAAGGGATATGGAAAGGCGTATGGGGAAATGGATGGTGGCGGCAAAGAGGGCTGACTTCGATGCGATCGCCAGAAAATATCAGATCAGTCCGGTGCTCGCGCGCATCATCAGGAACCGGGATGTGGTGGAGGACGAGGAGATCGAAAGGTTTCTGAATGGCACAAGAGCGCAGCTGTACGAGCCAGGATTGTTGAAGGATATGGACAAGGCAGTGGCTATCCTGCTGCATAAAATTGCGGAGGGAAAACATATTCGGATCATAGGGGATTACGATATCGATGGGATCTGTTCTACATATATTTTATACAGGGGGCTTGCAGCGTGCGGTGCACATGTGGACACCGCGATCCCGCACAGGATACGCGATGGGTACGGCTTGAACGAACATCTGATACAGGAGGCGTACGACGCCGGTACTGACACTGTGCTCACCTGTGACAACGGCATTGCCGCGTATGATCAGATCGCATTTGCGAATGAGCTCAAAATGACAGTGATCGTGACGGATCACCATGAGGTTCCCTACGATGAGGTTGACGGGGAGAGGCGGTACAATGTGCCGCAGGCAAGCGCGGTCATCGATCCCAAGCAGGAGGACTGCAGATACCCGTTTTCAGGGATCTGCGGCGCAGTGGTGGCGTACAAGCTCGTTCTTGCGCTGGCGGCGGCGAACGGGGGTGTACACTGGCGGGATGTGATGGAGTCAGATCTTGGTCTGGAGCTGTTGGAGTTTGCGGCGTTTGCCACGATCGGGGACGTGATGGAACTGCGCGATGAGAACCGCATTATCGTAAAGAGCGGACTGGAACTGATGGCGCACACGCGGAATATCGGGTTGAAAGCGCTGATGCAGGCGACGGAGACAAAGCCGGAGAGCATAAAGCCTTACACGATCGGTTTTGTGCTCGGTCCCTGTCTCAATGCCACGGGAAGGCTGGACACGGCGGTCAACGCGCTGGAGCTGTTTCAGACCACAGATGCGGGCAGGGCAGCGGTTCTGGCAGGTGATCTGAAAGCTATGAATGACAGCCGAAAGGAGCTCACACTAAAAGGGGTTGACGAGGCGGTAGCGCAGATTGAGAACAGCGGACTTATGCAGGACAGGGTACTTGTCGTGTATCTGCCCAAAGTGCACGAGAGCCTCGCGGGCATCATCGCGGGCAGAGTCCGCGAGAAGTATGGAAAACCAGCATTTGTGCTCACCAAGGCGGAGGAGGGCGTAAAAGGTTCCGGGCGCTCCATCGAGGCATTTCACATGTATGATGAGCTGACAAAGTGCAAGGAGCTCTTCACGAAATATGGGGGACACAAGCTTGCAGCAGGTCTGTCCCTTGCGGAGGAGGACGTGGACGAGCTCCGGCGCAGACTCAATGAGAACTGTCGGCTGACAGACGAGGATTTTGAGGAGAAAGTGCTGATCGACGTGCCGATGCCGATGGCGTATGCAAGTATTGACTTTGTCGCGGAGCTTGCGCGGCTCGAACCTTTTGGAAACGGCAATCCCAAGCCGCAGTTTGCACAGAAAAACGTCCGCTTTCTCAGCGGGCGGGTGCTCGGAGCCAAACACAACGTGGGGAAGTACACAGTGGCGGACGAGGAGGGCAGGAGGCATGAGCTGATCTATTTTGGCGATTTGGAGGCATTTCATGCATATGTGGCTGCAAAATATGGCACCGACGCGCTGGACAGACTTTACCAAACAGGTGCGCTCAGCGTACAGTCCCAGCCGATCGTTCTGTCCGTCGTATATTATCCGGATGTGAACGAGTACCGGGGAAATGTGTCCCTGCAGATGGTCATGAAGTATTACCAGTAAAGGGAAGACATGGATTTTTATGATATGCTTAATCCTTTGTTAAGAAAAATAATCTTATTTTTATGAATTAAACACATTTCTGACACATTTATTGGTTATAGTAATATACAGATAGTTGAAACACTCACTATCTCCCCCCTCATAAGAAAATATGCGATAAGAGCCAGGTCTTCCTGGCTCTTATTGTGTCTTTTGTTCATCCCGGTAGTCGGAGCGTGAACAGCAGCGCGTCCTCTGTGCAAATTCTGTATTTCTCCGCACGCTTTTCTTGATAAAACGCGGGGGATATGGTATTCTTTAGATACGGTTCAGTCCGATGCCTGGAGAGGTCTGTTACGGGAGGCCGCAGGCTGGGCGGATAGGTTTGTAGAATTTCAATATATTGATAATATTATAAGAGTATAGGAAAAATCAGCAAAGGGGCAAGTGATAGAAATGGTTCAGTGTAGGGATCTGCTTAGGGGTTTTGAGTACGAATGTATCAAGGGCAGCACAAATGTCGCGGTATCTGAGGTGGTAAATGACTCCAGAAAGATTACAGAGGGCTGTCTTTTTATATGCATACAGGGGGCAAAGTTTGACGGTCACACGGCGGCGGCAGAGGCGGTACACAAGGGTGCGGCAGTGATCGTGGTCAATCATGAGGTGGAACTCGGGGACGGGGCGGAGGTGACAGTGATCCGGGTTGCGGATACCAGATATGCGATGGCGTTCATTGCGGCGAATTATTATGGAAATCCGGCTGACGGTATGAAGATCATCGGTGTGACAGGGACAAAGGGAAAGACAACAACGGCATATTTCGTCAAGTACATATTGGAGAAGGCAGGCTACAAGGTAGGGCTTGTCGGGACGGTCGAGGCGATCATAGGGGATAAAGTGATTCCTGCGACGAACACGACACCTGAGTCCACCACACTGCAAAGATATTTTAAGGAAATGAAGGAAGCGGGATGCCAGGTGGTCGTGATGGAAGCGTCGTCGCAGGGGCTCAAAATGCACCGGACACAGGGATTCGTGTTTGATTACGGCATATTTACCAATCTGGAGCCGGATCATATCGCGCCGGATGAGCACGCGACCTTTGAGGAGTATCTTGCGTGCAAGGCGATGCTGTTTCGGCAGTGCAGAGTCGGCATCGTCAACTGTGACGACAGGCACTGGAGACAGATCACTGAGGGGCACACCTGCGCGCTGGAGACCTACGGTTTTGATGAAGGCGCAGACTTGCGCGGAAGCGACTTGAACCTTGTGACCGGGGCAGGTTTTCTGGGGATCGACTTCAAGGTGTCCGGTCTGCTGGATATGGAGATACAGACAGATATTCCGGGGAAATTCAACGCCTACAATGCGCTGACGGCAGTTGCGATCTGCAGACATTTCGGCGTGAAGGAGCAGGACATCAAGAATGCGCTTCTGGGTGCAAAAGTGAAAGGCAGGATCGAGATGGTAAAGGTGTCAGATGATTTCACCCTGATGATCGATTATGCGCACAATGCCATGGCACTCGAAAGTCTGCTCGCCACACTCAGGGAGTACCAGCCTGCCCGGCTCGTGTGCCTCTTTGGCTGCGGCGGGAACCGCTCAAAGCTCAGACGCTACGAGATGGGAGAGGTGAGCGGGCGGCTTGCGGACCTCACGATCATCACGTCGGACAATCCGCGCTTTGAGGAGCCGCAGGATATCATCGAGGATATCAAGGTCGGCATCGGCAGGACGGACGGCAGGTACATCGAGATCTGCGACCGCAGGGAGGCAGTCAAGTATGCCATCACACACGGGCAGAAAGGGGATATCATCGTGCTTGCCGGGAAAGGGCATGAGGACTACCAGGAGATCAGAGGAGTCAAATATCCGATGGATGAGCGGGTGATCATTCAGGAAATATTAGAGGAGCTTGACGGTGTCAGATGAGTCGGAATAAAGGAACAAGGCTATGACAGGCAGATTTGCTAATATTATAGTGGACATATCCCATGAAAAGGTCGACAGACCTTTTCAGTATCGTATACCGGATGCGCTGATGGGAAAGCTTGAGGTCGGAATGGCTGTGATGATACCCTTTGGGCGTGGCAATAAGCAGATCAAGGGATATGTGATGGAGATCACCGACAGGGTGGGGTACGATGAGTCAAAGCTGAAATCCGTCGACTCTATAGTGAGGGACAGCATCAGCGCCCATGGCGATTCTATCAGACTGGCGTGGTGGATCAGGGAAAATTATGGATCGACGATGATCGCCGCGCTTAAGACAGTACTTCCGGTGAAAAAAAAGATAAAGCAGGTTGTCAAAAAGACAATTGTCTGTAAGGTCGATGCGGATACGGCGTCACAGAAAGCATTGGAATTTGAGTCAAAGAACCAGAAGGCCAAAGCACGGCTTATGCGGGAGCTCGCAAGGCAGCCAGCGCTGCCGCAATCTCTGATCACGGGAAAGCTAAACGTCACAACACAGACGATACAGACGCTGGAAAAAGCAGAGCTCATCGAGGTACAGACAGAAGATATATACAGAAGTGCGCTGCCGGAGCAACTCTCTGCTCCACCCAGGGACAGCTGGCAGAAAAAACAGTTGTCCGGGAATCAGAGCAGGATCGTGGACAGTATTGCCGCTGATTTCAGAGCGGGTGTGCGCAGGACATATTTGATTCATGGAGTGACAGGCAGCGGCAAGACGGAAGTCTATATGGAACTGATCGGGAGGATTATCGCGGATGGCAGGCAGGCAGTTATGCTCATACCAGAGATCGCCCTTACCTATCAGACACTTATGCGGTTTTACCAGCGGTTTGGTGACAGGGTGTCCGTGATGAACTCGCGCCTTTCTGCCGGTGAGCGCTCTGACCAGTATGAGCGCGCGGCGAGGGGTGATATTGACATCATGATCGGTCCGCGGTCCGCGCTGTTTGCGCCGTTTGAGCGGCTGGGGCTTGTGATCATGGACGAGGAGCACGAGGGCAGCTACAAGAGCGAGAGTATGCCCAAATACCACGCAAGAGAGGTGGCAGGTGAACTATGCCGCATGAAGAACGCCAGTTTGGTACTGGGCTCTGCAACGCCGTCGATCGAGACCTACTACCGGGCAAAAAAAGGGGAGATCGGACTGTTTGTGCTGAAGGAAAGGCTTGCAGGCGGACAGCTTCCAAAAGTGTATGTGGAGGATCTGCGGAGTGAGTTAAAAAGCGGGAACCGCTCAATATTCAGCAGGAGACTCCACGGATTGATCGATGACAGGCTGAAAAAAGGCGAGCAGACGATGCTCTTTATCAACCGCAGGGGATATGCGGGCTTCGTGTCGTGCCGGTCGTGCGGTCATGTCATGAAGTGCCCTCACTGCGACGTGTCCCTGTCGGAACACACGGACCGTTACAGGAAAGTGAGCAGGCTGGTATGCCATTACTGTGGTTTTGTGATGCCGGGGGTTACGAGCTGCCCAAAGTGCGGTTCGAAGTACATTCTGGGTTTCAGGGCGGGAACACAGCAGATCGAGGAGCTTTTGAACAGGGAATTTCCGGCGGCGCGCGTGCTTCGGATGGATGCGGACACGACAAAGAGCAAGGACAGCTATGAACGGATCCTGTCGCAGTTTGCGGACGGAGAGGCAGATATCCTCGTGGGGACGCAGATGATCGTGAAGGGGCATGATTTTGCCAGGGTTACGCTGGTGGGGGTCCTGGCGGCGGATATGTCCCTGTATGCCGGTGATTACAGGGCAGGTGAGCGGACTTTCCAGCTGCTCACGCAGGCAGCCGGGCGGGCGGGCAGAAGTGCGCTTGCGGGGGAGGTTGTCATACAGACCTACCAGCCAGAGCATTACGCCGTCGTTCATGCAGCCAGTCAGGATTATGAGGGATTTTACGAGGAGGAGATCTCCTACCGTGATCTGATGGCATATCCGCCGGCGGCGCACATGATGGCGGTGCTCGTGCTGTCAGAGGATGCACTGACCGGAGCGGAGCATGCGAGGGAGCTGGTGGAACAGGCAAAGAGGTTCTCTGGCGACAGGAAACCTGTACTGATCGGACCGACGGAGGCTTTGATCGGTAAGATCAGCGATGTGTACCGCTATGTCTTTTATGCCAAGCACAGGGATTATCAGGTGCTGACCGGGATCAAGGATGCACTGGAGCGGTTGATCCATGAGAGGCAGTGGAACGCAGACAGCGTACAGTTTGATTTTGATCCGATGAATCATTATTAGATAAAATATTTTGATAAAAGATATAAAAATAGAAAGGAAAGAAAAAGTTATGGCAATCAGAACAATCAGAGAAATGGGAGATCCCGTTTTGAATAAGGTTTCAAAGGAAGTGAAGGAGATCACACCGAGAGTGCAGGATCTGATCGATGACATGTTTGAGACGATGTATGAGGCGAACGGTGTCGGACTTGCGGCGGTGCAGGTGGGCGTGTTAAAGAGGATCGTCGTGATCGACACGACAGGGGAAGATCCGTTGCTGCTCATCAATCCGCGCGTCGTGGAGACCAGCGGCGAGCAGACAGGAAATGAGGCATGTCTGAGCGTGCCCGGAAAAACGGGTTCCGTGACAAGACCCAATTATGTCAAGGTGGTCGCGCAGGACGAGGACCTGAACGAGTTTGAGGTGGAGGGCGAGGAGCTGCTTGCGAGAGCACTGCTCCATGAGATCGAGCATCTTGACGGTCATCTGTTTGTGGAAAGAGTGGACGGACCGCTTCTGGATGTGGAAATGGCGGACGAAGAAGCGTGAAAAAGCTATATGCAGAAGTTTGTTCATATACAGACAAAGCTCGTTTTGTAGTGTAATGCATACGTGGAGGTACTGAAATGAAAATAGTTTATATGGGAACGCCTGACTTTTCGGTAGGTGCGCTCGAGGCGATCATCAGGGCGGGGCATCAGGTGGCTGCTGTCGTGACACAGCCTGACAAGGCAAAGGGAAGAAGTGCTCAGATGCAGTGTTCGCCTGTCAAGGAGTGTGCTCTCAGGTATGGGATACCGGTGTTTCAGCCTGTCAGGATCAGGACGCCGGAGGCGGTCAGGGAGCTGGAAAAGTATGAGGCGGACGTCTTTGTCGTGGCTGCTTTTGGCCAGATCCTGTCAAGGCAGATCCTGGAGATGCCAAGATATGGCTGTATCAATATCCACGCCTCACTGCTGCCAAAGTACAGGGGCGCAGCGCCGATCAATCAGTGCATCATAGACGGGGAGAAGGAGACAGGGGTCACCATCATGCAGATGGACGCCGGGGTTGATACCGGAGACATACTTACGCAGAAAAAGGTTATCCTAGAGGATAAGGAGACAGCACAGACACTGTTTGACAAGCTGGCACAGGCGGGCGCGGATCTGATTGTGGAGACGCTTCCTATGATCGAGAGAGGTGAGATCACGCCTGTAAAGCAGGATGAAAGTCTGGCAAGCCATGTGAAGATGATGGACAAAGCGATGGGAAAGATCGACTGGACGCAGGATGCAGTGTGCATCGAAAGGCTCGTCAGAGGGCTGAATCCGTGGCCGAGTGCGTATACTTTCTGCAAAGGTAAAAGTGTCAAGATCTGGAGCAGCGATGCGCTGACTGGCGATACAGACAGCACAGCACTGCCTGGAACGATCACTGCGGTCGCGAAGGATTCGTTCGACGTGGCGTGCGGCAGAGGGATCCTGAGGATATACGAGCTGCAGCTGGAGGGGAAAAAGCGCATGGATGCAAAGAGTTTTCTGCTCGGCAGCCAGTGGAAGGCAGGAATGCTTTTGGGGTAGTCTTCTATTTGACGCTTTGTGTGTTTTTTATTAGTTTATTGTCTTAGTTTATTGTCGTGAAGGAGGTTGGCATTATGCCTTATCTTGGGTTTTATTTTGATCCGACATATATATTGGTATTGATCGGTGCGGTGCTGAGCATCATTGCGTCCGCGCGGGTAAATTCCACATTCAACAAGTATGCGCGCGTGCGGAGCATGTCAGGCATGACAGGTGCGCAGACTGCCGAGGCGATCCTGCGCAGCAGGGGGATCTACGATGTGCAGGTGGAGCATATCAGGGGGAATCTGACAGACCACTACGATCCATCGAAAAAGGTCGTGCGTCTCTCCGACAGTGTATACAGTTCCACGTCAGTGGCTGCGATCGGTGTGGCTGCGCATGAGTGCGGTCATGTCATGCAGCACCACGAGGGTTATGCGCCGCTCAATATCAGGACGACACTCGTCCCGGCAGCGAATATCGGCTCGAAGATCGGGATACCGATCGTGATACTGGGATTGATCCTGGGGAGCAATTCCGTGCTGATCAACATCGGTATCTGGGTGTTCTCCCTCGCTGTCTTGTTCCAGCTTGTGACGCTTCCGGTGGAGTTTGACGCTTCGAGAAGGGCACTTGCATGCATCGAGCAGTACGGTATCGTGACAAGTGATGAGCGCGCAAAGAGTGCGAAAGTGCTGCGGGCAGCGGCGTATACGTATGTCGCGGCGGCAGCGGCATCGATCCTGCAGCTATTGCGGCTTGTGATGCTGTCCGGCAGACGGAGTGACTGAAAGGTTTAGGTAGATTAACGATGGCTCAGAATCAGGATAGGACGCAGGCGGTCAACCAGCGCATGCTCGTGCTGGAGATGCTCCTGACAGAGAACGTATATTCGCATATAATTGTGCGTGATGTGCTGAACAAGTACAACTACCTCTCCCAGCAGGAAAAGTCTTTTATCAAACGGCTCTATGAGGGGACGCTGGAGCGCCAGATCGAGCTCGATCATGTGATCGATCTGCACTCCAAGGTAAAGACCGTTAAAATGAAGAAGCCCATACGTGCGATCATGCGCATGGGTGTGTACCAGATATTGTATATGGACGCAGTGCCGGATGCCGCCGCCTGCAACGAGGCGGTGAAACTTGCGCAGAAAAAGGGCTTTGCCACGCTGAAAGGCTTTGTGAACGGCGTGCTCAGAAACATTGCGCGCAGCAAGGGCAGCATCACCTACACCAGCCTGTCTGTGAAATATTCCATGCCGGAGTGGATCGTCGGTCTGTGGACGTCGCAGCTCGGGGAGACGGTGACAGAGACAGTGCTCGCAGGGCTTTTGCAGGAGCACCCGGTGACAGTGCGTTTCCGCGATGTGCCGGAAGTGACAGGGATTGACATGGAGGCAGCTGTAAGCGCTGTGCAGGAGGCGCTCAAGGCGCAGGGCGGAACGATGGAAAGGCATGATTACATGCCCTGTGCGTACAAGGTGTCGGGAACGGATGATCTCACGAGGCTGCCGTATTACGAGAACGGTGCTTTCGTGGTGCAGGATGTCAGCTCCATGCTCGCGGTCGCGGCGCTCGGCATTGCGGACTATGCAGAGCGTTTCGGGTCAAACGGCGGGGACAAGGCTGTGCGGGTGCTTGACCTCTGCGCGGCACCGGGGGGAAAGTCCATGCTCGCGGCAGATTTATTGGAAAGGTGCGGTGTGAACTACGCTGTCATCTCCAGGGATGTGTCTGCCGGCAAAGTCGGATTGATGAGAGAGAACTTTGACAGATGCGGCATAAGGAACGTATCTGCAGAAGCGGGCGATGCCCTGCAGAGAGATGCGGCACTTGTCGGGACAGCGGATATTGTGATCGCCGACGTGCCGTGCTCCGGGCTGGGCGTGATCGGGAAAAAGTGCGACATAAAATACAATGTCTCGCCTGAGGCGATCGAGGAGATCAAAACGCTGCAAAGACAGATCCTCGCGATGGCGGTGGCGTATCTAAAGCCGGGAGGACGGCTGCTTTTTTGTACTTGCACGATCAATCAGGATGAGAACGAGAGACAGTTTGCCTGGCTCAAGGACGAGATGAAACTAAAGCCGATGTCGTTAGACGGCACGCTCCCGGAGTGTCTGCACACAGATACGACCAGGGAGGGATATCTGCAGCTGCTGCCCGGAGTGCATGATGCGGACGGATTTTTTATCAGTGTGTTTAAGGCTGGTACGGAAAGCTGATACAATTGCTGCGAAAATATGGAGAACGGATACATATGGATATAAAATCATTGTCACTGGATGAATTGAAGACGGAGATCGCAAAGCTTGGCGAAAAGCCGTACCGTGCAAAGCAGCTGTATGAGTGGATGCACGTGAAACTGGCGCGGGGCTATGACGAGATGACGAATCTGCCAAAGAGCCTGCGGGAAAAACTGTCCGATAGGTTTGAGTACACGTCTTTGCGGGAAGTGACTGTGCAGACATCCAAGCTTGACGGAACAAAAAAGTTTTTGTTTGAGCTGTCGGACGGCAAGCTTGTCGAGAGCGTGTGGATGCGGTACCATCACGGCAATTCTGTCTGCATCTCCTCGCAGGTCGGCTGCCGCATGGGGTGCCGGTTCTGCGCCTCGACAATCGGCGGGCTGGAGAGGAACCTTGCGCCGTCGGAGATGCTCGACCAGATCTATGCCATATCGAAAAGCACAGGGGAGCGCGTGTCCAACGTCGTCGTGATGGGGACGGGTGAGCCGCTCGACAATTACGACAATCTGCTCCGGTTCATACATATGATCACCGATGAGAACGGATTGAATATCAGCCAGCGAAATATCACGATCTCCACATGCGGCATCGTGGAGCAAATGAGACGGCTTGCGGACGAAAAACTGCAGATCACACTGGCGCTGTCGCTTCACGGTGCCACGCAGGCAAAGAGGCGGGAGCTGATGCCGATCGCCGACCGATATGATATCAGCGAGGTGATCGATGCCTGCATCTATTATTTCAGACAGACGGGCAGGCGTATCACGTTCGAGTACAGTCTCGTGGGCGGCGTCAACGACACGGATGAGGATGCCGAGCATCTGTGCAGTCTCGTGGGCGGTCTGAACTGCCCTGGCTTTTGCCATGTCAACCTGATCTCCGTCAATCCGATCAAAGAGCGCGATTTCGTGGAGTCGGAGAGAAAGGACATCCTGAATTTCCAGAAAAAGTTAGAGAAGAGACATATCAACGCCACAGTCCGCAGGGAGATGGGGCGGGATATCGACGGCGCGTGCGGACAGCTGCGGCGGCGGTCGTTATCAGCGAAAGCATAGCGGCCTAGATGGATCAAGCCACGGTACGTGGCTTTGACATCCGCGAAGCGGTTTTTGCATGGCTTGATGCTTGTAACAGGAGGCCGGGGGATGAACTGTTACCGGCGGTCAGTCGATTCAAATGTTGATTCTTGAATTAAAACGCCATATGTGCTAATATATAAGGAAATGTGGAAATTTTCGGAGCGGAATGGATGCGGGGATGTCACGGATTTTCACTGATGGGAGGAGAAAAAGTGAAGTTATTTTCTATAACGGATGTTGGCAGGAGAAGGGAAATTAACGAAGACTATTTATTTACTTCGGATAAGCCGGTGGGAAACCTTCCAAACCTTTTTATTGTGGCGGATGGTATGGGAGGACATAACGCGGGGGACTATGCGTCAAAGCATGCGGTGGACAAGGCGGTATCAGTCATCGAGCAGTACACGGACGAGTTTGATGCGGAGAATATCCTGCAGAAGGCGATCGACGATGCCAACACACACATCAACAAGATATCCAGACAGGACAGAAAGTACAAAGGGATGGGCACCACGTTCGTGGCAGTCACTTTTGAGGGAAGTCATGTGACAGTGGCAAACGTTGGAGACAGCAGGATGTATATCGTCAACGATTTTATCACCCAGATCACAAAGGATCACTCGCTCGTCGAGGAGATGGTGGACATGGGCGGCATAGACAGGGAAGCGGCAAGGATCCATCCGGACAAAAATATCATCACGAGGGCGGTCGGCGTCAAAGAGTATGTCCTGGTGGATTTTTTTGACGTGCATATCGGACCGACGGAAAAACTGCTGCTCTGCACAGACGGACTTACCAATATGCTAAAGGATGAGGAGATACACAGGATTATTGCTGGCAGCGGCAGCTTAGAACAGGCAGGAAAGAGTCTGATCGAGGCTGCCAATGAGAATGGCGGGCGGGATAATATAGCAGTGGTTCTTGTGGAACCGTTTGGAGGTCGGAATGATTAAGTTGGGAATGCTGATAGGCGGCCGTTATGAGGTGCTAGAGAAGATCGGCACTGGCGGCATGTCAGATGTATATAAGGCAAAGGATCAAAAGCTGAACCGCTTTGTCGCTGTGAAGGTGTTAAAGCAGGAATTTTCAGAGAACAGGAATTTTGTTTCGAAGTTTCGGGTGGAGGCGCAGGCTGCAGCCGGACTCATGCATCCAAATATTGTAAATGTATATGATGTCGGTGAGGAGGAAGGCGTTCACTATATCGTGATGGAGCTGGTGGAGGGCATCACACTCAAAAAATACATCGAGAAAAAAGTAAGGCTCACGACCAAGGAGGCCATCAGTATTGCGATCCAGGTGGCGATGGGGATCGAGGCGGCGCACAACAATCATATCATACATAGGGATATCAAGCCGCAGAATATCATCATATCCAAAGAAGGCAAAGTGAAGGTAACGGATTTTGGCATCGCAAAAGCAGCGTCGAGTAACACCATCACTTCCAATGTGATGGGGTCGGTCCACTATACCTCGCCAGAACAGGCAAGGGGTGGTTTTTCGGATGAGAAGAGCGATATTTATTCGCTGGGTGTCACGATATTTGAGATGCTCACAGGGCGCGTGCCGTTCAACGGGGACACGACGGTAGCCATCGCGATCAAGCACATACAGAACCCTATGCCCCTGATGCGTGATTTTGTGCCTGAGATACCGCAAAGCGTGGAAAATATTGTCATGAAGTGCACGCAGAAAAGCCCTGACAGACGGTATCAGAGTATGGCGGAGATGATAGCGGATCTAAAGCATTCCCTGATCAATCCGGATGCTGTGATCGCACAGATAGATACGGAGGACGAGGCAGGGCAGACGAAGATCGTGACGCCGCCATCAAATACGCAGAGCATTCAGGCAGCGCCGGCTCCGGAACCGATTCCTATGCCAGCGGTGCTAGATACCGTGTGGGAGGACAGGGTGCCGCGCAGAGAGATTTATGCGGACGAGGAGGAACTAGAGGCGATTCCGGATCACGGGACCCCATCACATTCAAGGAGAAAGAATAACGATCAGGTCTACAGTGATTATGATAATACAGATTCTTATGATACCCCTTACTATGAGGAGGATTACTACAGTGAGGAAGTTGTAGAGAATCCGGGACAGAGGAAGCGGCAGAAGACATCAAGATCATCAGACGATACCCGTTCGGAATCGAAAAAGACAGACAAAAAATCAGCTCAGAAAAAGAAAAAAAAGACCAAGCAAAAAAGTGGAAAAGAAAGCAGGTCAGGCAGGGAGTACGATTACTATGAGGAGGATTATACACAGGAGACTGTCAACCGGCATAATGTGCGCGATGATGGGTACGTGTATGATGACTATGACTATCCGGGCGATGCAGGAAAAAATGAGTACGATTACAATCCGAAAGCGGAGCGGCTGGCTACGGTGCTTACAGTGATCGCAGCAGTGGTCATCGGATGCATTTTGTTGTATTTTGTTGGACAGGCGACAGGAATCTTTGGAGAGATCAACGGTTTTCCGTCGCAGGGTCAGAGCCAGAGTGTTGATGTCGAGCGGGCAGTCATGCCGGAATTTGAAGGACATGATATTGACGAGGTAAAGGCAGGTCTGAATTCTGTCGGACTAGGGTGTAAGACGGCATTTATAGAGACGACACAATACGCCAAGAATCAGGTTATATCTGCAGCGCTTGAGGACGGTCAGGCAGTGCTTGCAGGCGACAAGATCCTCATGAACACAACGATCGTGCTCACCGTCAGTGCGGGTGTGGACGGCATTCATGTGCCGGCGGTCGAGGGGATGTCGGAAGCGGAGGGAACTGCTGCCTTGATGAAAGAAGGTTTTAGGGTCGTAAAGGCAGATGAGTATTCTTCGGAATTTGCAAAAGGAACCATCATCGCACAGTCTCCGGAGGGAAATTCCATAGCACCGATCGACTCAGAGGTTACGATCGTACTGAGTAAAGGCAGTGACAACGTGGAGGTCCGTATGCCGGAAGTGATAGGCAATTCAAAAGAAGCGGCAATCAGTACATTGGAGGCAGCGGGGCTTGTGGTAAATGAAGTCGCGGAAACGTACAGCTCCGAATATCCTGAAGGACAGATCTGCTATCAGAGTTATGAAGCAGGGACAAATGTCAGTGAGGGGACGGCGGTTGATCTGAAAGTAAGTATTGGAAGTGAGATCTCGACTTACAATTGTGAGTTGATGGTGCAGGCGCCAGCTGATTATATAGGCGGGGACGCGATCGTTACGCTTATGACTGCTGATGAGAGTCAGGAATTGTGGAGCAACCAGAAAGTGACAGCGTTTCCGGTATCTATCAACTTGAATAACTTTGCGAGTCCGTCCGCATACGGGATCGTGGTCATCACATATCTCAGAAATGAGGAGGAGATCGTGACCGACGCTGACGGAAACCAGACAACACAGGTAAGTCCGCAGGCGACAGTGATCAGACAGAACGTACAGTTCACAAAAAACTAAAAGGAAAGTATATGCAGGGGAAGATTATTAAGGGGATAGCAGGTTTTTACTATGTTCATGTTCCAGGCGGAGAGATCTATGCATGCAGGGCGAAGGGGATATTCAGGAGAGAGAAGATCAAACCGCTCGTCGGCGACAACGTCGACATTGAGATAACGCATGCCAAGGACTATGAGGGGAATATCGTTGAGATTTTTCCGCGGACGAGTGAACTCATCCGTCCGGCGGTTGCCAATATTGACCAGGCGCTGCTGATCTTTGCCTTGACAAAACCGGAACCCAACTACAATCTGCTCGATCGTTTTCTGATCATGATGCGTCAGCAGGGATTGAAATGCATTTTGTGTTTTAACAAACAGGATCTCTCTGATCATATGAAAAGTCAACAAATCAATCAGATATATGAGAACAGCGGCTGCGAGATATTGTTTGTGAGTGCTGTTCAGAAGAAAGGGATCCGAGAGCTCGAGGAGGTGCTTCGCGGTAAAACCACGGCGGTAGCAGGACCCAGCGGAGTGGGAAAATCCTCCCTGGTGAACTGTCTGCAGGAAGGCACACAGATGCAGACAGGGGAGATCAGTGAGAAGATCGAGAGGGGAAAGCA
>ERZ779623.85-NODE-85-length-55707-cov-6.040502_pt1 | contig 55707 bp, 52 predicted proteins | sample MGYA00514189_ERZ779623 | MGnify/ENA primary metagenome ERZ779623 (study PRJEB29562, sample SAMEA4376712) | mouse gut metagenome | isolation source: Cecum | study: EMG produced TPA metagenomics assembly of the A DSS colitis mouse model was used to assess the microbial... | reverse complement strand
TAATGGAAGCTGCTACGATGGGAGAGGGTAATGAGATTTTTGTCTTTGAGATGGGTAAGGCTGGGAAGATTGTCGATTTGGCTACCCGCATGATTGAATTGGCGGGTTATCGCCCGGATGAGGATATAAAGATTGAATTCACAGGCTTGCGCCCAGGTGAGAAACTTTATGAAGAGGTTTTGAGTGATAAGGAAAATACTATTCCGACTGAGAATAAGAAAATCATGATTGCTAAGGTACGAAGATATGAATATGCTGATGTCCTTGATATTTATGCAGAGTTTGAGAATTTGTCTCGTGCGGTTAAGATCATGGATACGGTCAGACTGATGAAGAAAATTGTACCTGAGTTTAAATCAAAGAACTCTCCGAAGTTTGAGGTGCTGGATAAAGAATAATAAACTGAATAATTTTATGAATAAATCATTTTACACTTATATGAGTGTACAAAGCAAAGGGCGAAGTATGATAGCTTGTTTGGCTGCGATATTTTTGTTCGCTTCCTGTCAGTCATACAAAAAGGTACCTTACTTACAGGATGTAGAAGTTGTAGAGCAGAAAACTCAACAGGAAAAATTGTATGATGCTAAAATAATGCCTAAAGATCTACTTACAATTGTTATTTCATGTACTAGTCCGGAGTTGGCGGTTCCTTTTAATCTAACGGTGGCTAGTCCTGCCAGTGTGGCTACCGGAAATTCGCAGTTGACTGTCCAGCCGGTTCTGCAACCTTATTTGGTGGATAATGAAGGAAAGATTAATTTTCCTGTTCTAGGTGAATTGAATGTAGGAGGACTAACAAAGAGAGAGGCTGAACAACTGATAGTGGATAAACTGAAACCCTATATCAAAGAAACTCCGATCGTAACAGTTCGTATGGTAAACTATAAAATCTCTGTACTAGGTGAAGTTGCCCGTCCTGGTACATTTACAATCAGTAATGAAAAAGTGAATCTGTTGGAAGCTCTTGCTATGGCGGGTGACATGACTGTCTGGGGAGTTCGTGATAATGTCAAACTGATTCGTGAAGGTGCTAATGGTACACAGGAGATTGTAACGTTAGATTTAAACAAAGCAGAGACGATTCTTTCTCCATATTACTGGTTACAGCAGAATGACATTGTTTATGTGACTCCTAATAAAGCAAAAGCACGTAACTCTGATATCGGTAACAGTACCAGTTTGTGGTTCTCCGCTACTTCTATTCTAGTATCACTGGCAAGCTTATTAGTAACAATTCTCAAATAGTAACATCATATGATTGAGGAAAAAAAAGAAAAACGGGGTGAACAACCAGAAGAGCAAGTGAATATTCAGGAATTTTTTTTCCGTTATCTAATTCACTGGCCTTGGTTTGTAGTATCGGTAGTTATTTGTATTGCTTGTGCATGGGGATATCTGCGACTAGCAACACCTGTTTATAATATTTCCGCCACCGTCTTGATTAAGGACGACAAAAAAGGCAGTGGGGCAGGCATGTCTTCTGAACTGGAAAGAATGGGATTGGATGGTTTTGTCTCTTCATCAAATAATGTAGATAATGAAATAGAAGTCTTACGTTCTAAGTCATTAGCAAGGGAGGTGGTCAATCATTTAGGTTTGTTTGTGACTTATAAGGATGAAGATGAGTTTCCTAGTAGGGAACTTTACCGTACCTCGCCCGTAGTGGTGAGCTTGACTCCACAGGAAGCGGACAAACTTATGCACCCAATGGAGGTAAATATGACTTTGCAACCTGCGGGCGCAATGGATATACAGATTACAATAGGGGAGAAGGAATATCGGAAACAATTTACGAAGTTACCTGCAGTTTTCCCGACTGATGAAGGTACAGTCGCTTTTTTTGTAAATAATGATACACTGTCATCGGTCCGTCCGGAAAGTATAACGCAAGAACGCCATATCACTGCTTTCATAAACAGCCCTTTTTCTGTAGCGAAAGGATATACTAATTCTCTGTCAATATCTCCAACATCGAAAATGACTTCTGTTGTGGTAATATCATTGAAAAATTCAAATACTCGGCGTGGTAAGGATTTTATCAATAAGTTACTTGAGATGTATAATATCAATGCTAATAATGATAAGAATGAAGTTGCGCAGAAAACCGCTGAGTTTATAAATGAACGTATTGGTATTATTTCAAAGGAACTTGGGAGTACAGAACAGGATTTGGAGAACTTCAAGCGTAGTGCGGGTATTACCGATTTGAGCAGTGAGGCGCAGATAGCTTTGACTGGTAATGCTGAGTATGAAAAGAAACGTGTGGAGAATCAGACGCAGATAAATCTAGTGATGGATTTGCAACGCTATATGAAGGGTAATGAATATGAGGTGTTGCCAAGTAATATTGGGCTGCAGGATGCAGCATCAGTAGGTGCAATAGACAGATATAATGAAATGTTAGTTGAAAGGAAACGCTTGCTTCGTACATCAACTGAGAATAATCCGACAATCATAAATTTAGATACCAGTATCCGTGCGATGCGAAGTAATGTACAAGCTACGCTGGATGCTACATTGAAAGGATTGCAGATTACCAAAGAAGATTTAGCTCGTGAGGCTAGTCGTTATTCTCGTCGTATTAACGATGCGCCGACTCAAGAACGTCAGTTTGTGAGTATCGCTCGTCAACAGGAAATCAAGGCTGGACTATATTTGATGTTACTTCAAAAACGTGAGGAGAATGCTATCACTTTGGCAGCTACTGCAAATAATGCCAAGATTATTGATGAAGCGTTAGCAGATAATAATCCGGTTTCTCCTAAGAAAATGATGGTCTATCTTGCTGCCTTGCTGCTGGGGGTAGGCTTTCCGGTAGGTATCATTTATTTGATTGGATTGACTAAATTCAAGATTGAGGGACGTGCTGATGTTGAAAAGTTAACCTTGCTTCCTGTTATTGGTGATATTCCATTGGCGGACGAAAAGACTGGCTCTATTGCTGTATTTGAGAATAAGAATAACCTCATGAGTGAGACTTTCCGGAATGTTCGTACCAATCTTCAGTTTATGCTTGAAAATGGCAAGAATGTGATTTTGGTGACTTCTACCATCAGTGGTGAAGGTAAGTCCTTTGTATCATCTAATTTGGCTATTAGTCTTTCTTTGTTAGGGAAAAAGGTTGTGATAGTTGGTCTTGATATTCGCAAACCGGGATTGAATAAAGTTTTCAATCTTTCCAAAAAAGAGCATGGTATTACTCAATTTTTGACAAACCCAACTGTAAATCTAATGGATTTGGTACAACCTTCTGATATAAACAGGAATTTGTTTATTGTTCCCGGTGGAACTGTCCCACCTAATCCGACTGAATTGTTGGCTCGTGACGGATTGGAGAAGGCTGTTGAAACACTGAAGAAGAACTTTGATTATGTAATATTGGATACTGCTCCGGTAGGTATGGTGACTGATACTTTGCTTATTGGACGTATTGCTGATTTGTCTGTCTATGTGTGTCGTGCCGATTACACTCGTAAGGATGAGTTTATTTTGATTAATGAACTTGCTGGAAATAATAAATTACCAAATCTGTGTATTGCCATTAATGGTTTAGATTTGCAGAAAAGAAAATATGGTTATTACCATGGTTATGGTAAATATGGTAAGTATTACGGTTATGGAAAACGATATGGCTATGGGTATGGCGATCATAAGGTAAGTGAAGAATAAAGTATCACATTGTATATAAGACATTCTATGGTGCTTTCTGAATTTTACATATAAAAATTGGAAGATGACAAAATAAAGAATATTCTAGGTGCATATTAATGGGGCAGGTATACAGGATGTATTATTGAGAATATAAATAAAGGGCACTATATAAGGGTGTGTTAAATAATTTGATGAGAGCACAAAAGTAATTATTAGTTTCAAAATATGGATAAATAATAATTTGATAATGATAGAAAGATTAAAAGTGATAAGGCGTGGCTTACGGAAAATATATTTGATATATTTCAGAACAAATAAGAAGGAATTCGGTTTCTGTGGAGATAATGTATATCTTGAACCGCCCCTTAGTATAACAAATCCTGCCAATCTATATTTGTATGGAGATAATCAACTACGCGATGCAAGAATACTAAATCTGAATGCAAAATTCATAATGAGAGAACATTCAGTAGCAGCCACAGGTTTAACTGTTGTTACGGGTAATCATGCTCTTATTAAAGGTTGCTTTTTTAAACAAATTACAGAGGCAGAAAAGCCCAAGGGGCTAGATAAAGATGTAGTGGTTGAAGAAGATGTGTGGATCGGCTGTAATGTAACTCTTTTGTTTGGAATAACGATCGGAAGAGGGTCTGTTATAGCGGCTGGAGCTGTTGTTACAAAATCTTGTCCACCATATAGCTTGATTGGAGGGGTGCCTGCTAAAGTTATTAAGATACGAATGTCAATTGATGAAATATTGGAGCATGAACTCAATTTATACCCAGAAAATAAGAGATATAGTGCAAGCGAACTAGAAGAAATATATACCAGTTATCGAAAGGGCTAGTCTTCATTCTTTCGAATTTCTTATATTTTAGAACAAAAATCTATTTTCAAGAAGAATAAAAAAGTTGAACTCTGTGAGATAATTATGCAAGGAACTAAAAGAATAGCTGCTAATACCGCATTTCTCTATATAAGGCTTGTTTTCGTACTAATCGTATCGCTATTTACAGTACGAATTGTATTAAAATCATTAGGTGATATAGATTATGGCATTTATAATGTGGTATGTGGATTTGTGAGTATGTTTGGTTTCTTCAATACTGCTATGACGAATGGGGTACAAAGATTCTACAACTACGAGTTAGGAAAGAATGGAGATAAATCGGTCGCTCGTGTGTATACTAGTTCTCTTTATATACAAATAGTTTTAGCTCTTTTACTTATAGTAATTGTGGAGTGCATAGGAGTTTGGTATGTTAATACCAAAATGGTTATTCCGGCAGAAAAATTATACGTCGCTAATTATATTTTTCAATTTTCTTTGATAGGACTGATGTTGTCTTTCTTGCAAATTCCATATGTGGCGGTGATAGTGGCTTATGAAAAAATGAATTATTTCGCATTTGTAGGGATTATTGATGCTATAGCAAAGCTATTAATAGCGTATGCGATTATTGTAGCGCCAAACCGATTATTGTTTTATGGAGGACTCCTTATGTTAATTAATGTATTGGATTTCTTTGTGTTTTTCATATACGCTCGTATACATTTTAAAAATTTGTTCTTTGAGAAGCAGAGAGACAACGCATTGATAAAAGAAATGCTTTTGTTTGTTAGTTGGAATACTTTCGGTTCATTTGCATATGTGATTCGTTGGCAGGGCGTAAATGTATTGATGAATGCTTTTTTTGGAGTCATAGTGAATGCAGCCAATGGTATTGCATCTCAGATATCATCTGCTTTGGCTTATTTTTCAGGCAATTTAGTACTTGCATTTAAACCACAGCTAACTCATTCATATGCATCTGGAAATTATAGACAAACTCGTTATTTGCTATATTTGATGACACGTATGTCTTATGCTTTGGTATATACTCTTTCTGTTCCGGTTATTTTGGAAATTAATTATATTCTAAATCTTTGGCTAGGAGATGATGCTCCTGAATATACAGCAAGTTTTTCCATATTGGTGATTATTTCAGTGTTAATAGGATGCTTTCATACACCTTTAGTACAAGTAGTTCATGCCACAGGTAAAATTCGATTATTCCAAATAATTACAAGTGTTATAATAACATCTATCTTGCCCGTTACTTGGTTATGTTTCCGTATGGGACTAAATCCGAATTGGGCATATTGGGTCACAATTATAATTTATTTAATTAATCAGATAATTGGAATGATAATTGTTCGAAAGGTTTTTGATTATTCATACGTTTCTTATATTAAAGAAGTGGTGTTGAGAAGCCTTGCATTTACTATTATTGTACCAATTCTTCCTTTTGTACTATTGAATTACATGAATCCATCTTTCGTGAGATTGATTTATATTTGTTTAATTACTGCAGGGATCTCATTGGTCGCTACTTATGGCTTGATGTTAAGTTCGGAAGAACGTGATCAGATTAAGATGAAATTAAATCGATTTGTGAAGAATAATTAAACTGATATTTTATGATTACAGATTTGTTTTATTATTTCCTTAAATGGAGGAAAAAACGACAATTTAAGAAAAATGCTATTGTTAATGTAAGCAACATTCTCATCACTGACAAGGCTAATGTATTTTTAAGATGGGGAAGTACTCCGGATGACATTGTCATTGAGAACGGATGTATTGTAGAAGGTACTTTACTATCTGCGGCTCATGGTAAAATAACAATGGGGAAACATTCTAAGATTGGTTCAAATTCTCATATTCGTTGTGTGGATAAGGTTGTTCTTGGTGACTACTCTGCAATAGCTAATAACACAGTTATATGTGACAACAACAATCATCCAGTTAATCCGGCAGACCGTATGATAATGAGACTTACACCTCTCGACTCTGACGAAAGAAGTTGGAAACATTCTGATCATGCCCCCATCATCATTGGAAAAAATGTTTGGATTGGTGAATATTGCAGAATTTGTAAGGGTGTTACAATTGGTGATGGATCTATCGTGGCAGCAAATGCTGTTGTTACTAAAGATGTACCGCCAAATTCAATTGTAGCGGGGAATCCTGCTCGTATTGTAAAGACTGATATAGATAAGACAATACCACGAAAATTCAAAGATAATAACTGAGAAGAATTGTATCCATTCAATAATAGTCTGGAATTAAAAGTAATATGTATAGATTTATAGTGTTGGCACTTCTTTACTTTTGGGCTGTTGCTAATGTGGATGATTCAATGATGTCAATAGGACTTTATGTTGCGATACCAAGTGCTTTCATTTTAAGTTTTAGATGTGCGACAACGAATTTATATAGTGACAAATCTTTTAAAATTTTCACCCTATTTCTGTTATGGATTTTGTTCACATGGTTAGGGGCAGATGATGTGTCGATTGCAACAAGGCAAATGAAGCGATTTTTTGGAGTTTTTTTAATGAGTGGTACAGTTTGTAATTTGGCTACAGATAAAAGGAATATTCCATGGTTATATGGTCTTTACGTAGTACTTTTCATTGTTGCATTAAATTATGCACGTACTCATATTCTGATTGCTAATTTTGATATTATGCATGACAGATTGGATGATGATCGATTGAATGCTAATGTACTGGCAAACTACACTTTTTATGCAACCTTTTCTTTGTTTGTGTTGGGTAATATCATATGTAAAGAGATATATAAGAAAGTGTTTCGTTTACTGTTTTTAATGATGATACCTTTATCGTTTGTGATTGCAATTTTTACTGCATCTCGACAAGTGTTATTAGTTCAAACTCCAATCATATGCGTCCTTTTGTATATAAGATATGTAAAAGGTGTCTCTATGAGAACTAAAATCGGATTTATTGTAGTTGTATGTCTTGTCGTTTCAATGTTTATTAATCCAATAACAGAGATTTATGATAATAGTTTCTTAAAACAACGAAGCGAAAATAGTATACAAGATGATGGGCGTTTTAAAGTGTTAAATGAAGCTATAGATGTGGGATGTCAAAATCTGTTTGTAGGAGTTGGTCCGGGAAACTTTATATTACATTCATCACAGCATATTTTTTCCCATTGTAGTTATACAGAGGCGTTTGCAAACACTGGTATAATGGGTTTGATTCTATATTTGTATTTGATTGGAAATTTCCTGAAAAATCAATGGAAATATTATCGTATGACAAAAGAAACTGTATATTTAACTTTCTTGTCTTTTGGAATTATCTATGTCTTTTACAATTTTTTTTATGTATTCTATTCCGATTTGTGGCTCATGTCTTTTTTTCTATTTGTGGTCCATCATAGCAATACTGTTTGGAAAAATCAGTTAAACTCGGATACATAGTCTAAAGACGATAAATCAGCATGATATATACATATTTTATAGAAGGTTCTAGAATGAGATTTAATGGTATAGCTAATTGAGTTATTAAAAATGATCATGAGCTTATTTGATTGAAACAAAAAATGGTTGAGGTTTTAATTGGGTGGAAGTATGGAACTAATTGTATCAAAACAGATAGGGGTGGTGTGTATTTGTTGATTGTAATATACGTTTATCTAGCATTTGTTTACTTGAAATAAAATGATTTTCAGTAGCTGAGAAACCTTTTCATATTTTATATTAATTGTAATAACGAGTTTTAATATGAAAAAAATATTGTTGCATGACCAAAAATATTCTCTAGGTGGTCCTAAAGCTGTCTTAGATGGGATTCAGAATTCCTATTTAAAAAAGCGGTTTGAATTTGTGAAGTTATGTCAAACAGAAGCGTGTGGTTTTAATCCTTTCAAAGCTATTATGTTTATCAACAAATATAAAAAGCTTATTGATAAGAAGAATGCTGACATTATCTACATTTGCGGTCTTCAATATACCGGTCTTCTAATGACGATAGCATCTAAATTGTCAAATGTGAAAAAAGTAGTTTTAAGTGTTCATGGTTCAGATTGGGATAATCCAGATGGTAGTATACGGAAGTGGATTTTGATGCATATTGTTGAACCATTGGAAATAAAACTTGCTGATTCAGTATTTACAGTATGTGAAGCAGCACAAAGGTGCATTAAACCGCTTCATGGTAAGAAGAATAATGATGGAATCGTCTACAATACTTTTCCTGATGTAGATTATTCCCAAATAACTGAGGGTTTGTTACGTAAAGAATTAAATATTGATGATGGAAAGATTATTGTAACTACTGTCGGGCGAGTTGTTGCAGCAAAAGGGCATAAAGAAATCATAGGGGCTATAAAAAAAAATATTGATGTGGATTTTGTTTTTATAGTAGTTGGGGATGGACCATATCTTGACCAATATAAAGATCAGTGTAAAGAAGAAATAAAAAATAAACGTTTATTTCTTTTAGGACGTAGATCTGATGTAAACAATATACTGAAAGATTCTGATATTTTCCTTTTTGCAACACACAATGAAAACCATTCGATAGCTCTAATGGAGGCAGTTAACATGCACTGTGCAGTATTGTGTACTAATGTGGGGGGGAATTCAGAAATAATACAGGATGAAGTGTCTGGGATTTTAATTCCCCCTGAAAATATCAATTCAATAATTGATGGACTGAATAGATTGAAAGATAGGGAGACGCGTGATAAATATACAAAAAAAGCCTTTGAAGATTGTCGTGTCAAATTTTCAGTAGAAAATACTTATGGAAAATTAGAAAAGATATTTAATGATTAGGATATGAATTATATATATATAGGCTCTTCTCGGCCAGAATCGATAACAAAAGAACTCCTTGATATGGGGTCTATTGTGAATTTTGCAGGAAACACACTGCAACAAGCTTTGTTAACTGGTTTTGCAAAACATGTCAAGGACATGAAAGTTATTACATCTTGGGGTATTAGTACATATCCAAAGGTTAAACGTTTATTCTTTTCTCGAAGGAAAGTGCAAGATACTGTAGCAGATGATTATATCTATGTTGGCGCTGTCAATTTACCTTTTGTTAATTTAATCTCACGTTTTATTCGTACACGTCGAGAGTTAAAACGTATGTTGAGTAAAAGTGAATCAAATATCGTTGTGGTTTATGAGGTTCATACCCCATTTATGCTCGCTGCTGTATCATTAAGAAAGCATATAGATAAAATTTGCTTGATTGTTCCTGATCTACCGGAATTTATGTCGGCTCCAGGGAGTAAACTTAAATTATTTCTTAAGAGTATTGATAAGAAGCTTATCAACAAGTGCATAGGAAAAATTGATAAGTTCGTTTTACTTAGCGACTTAATGAAGGAAAGATTACCATTAGAAGGAAAGGAATGTCTGCTTATGGAAGGTATCTTCCAGAATAATCAGAATATGGAAGCTAAGCCAAAAGAACAGTACAAAACCATTATGTATACTGGTGGTATATACTGGAGAAGAGGTACAGATATGTTGCTTGATGCTTTTCAACAGATATCTGATCCGAATTATCGACTTTGGATACGAGGTAACGGAGATATGGAAGATGAAATAAAAAAAAGATCAAAAGAAGATCCTAGAATTATTTATTTTCCTCCTATGGAGAGAGAGAGGCTGCTTGAGTTGGAACGAAAAGCAACTGTAATGATTAATCCGACGCCAGCTAATCTTGACTTCACAAAATATTTCTTTCCATCAAAAACTATGGAATATTTGGCGTCAGGCACACCAACAATCATGTTTAGATTGGGGTGTATGCCTAAGGAGTATGATTCATATCTTTTCTATGTCGAAGATAATACTGTAGAATCTTTAAGAGATAAGATTATAGAGGTTTGTGAAAAAACACAAGAAGAACTTAATGCATTTGGAACACGTGCGCAGGAATTTATACTAACGAAGAAGACACCGGAAGTACAGTGTGGACGAATTATTGATATGTTAATATAGCAGAATTTGTAATGACAAATAAAATAATTATATGGGGAGTTGACGATTTTAATACTCTTGGACTTTTAAGAGAATACGGAGAATCCCAAATGGATATCTTTTTCTTAATCAAAGGAAAAGCTGCTTATGCTTGTAAAAGTAAATACTGTAGTCATTTTCATTTAACAAAAAGTAATGATGAAGGTTTGAATTATCTTCTTGGAAATTTTACTCAAGAAAAGAATAAGCCTATTATTCTAACTTCAGGAGATGGTATAGCAGTATTTATAGATCAGCACAAAATAGAACTTGAGAAATATTTTATAATTCCTGGTACAAGTAAACAAGGATTACAAGAAAAATACACTGATAAGAATGCGATGACTCAACTGGCAGAAGAAATAGGTATACTTTGTCCAAAATCTAGATATTGTCGGTGGGATTCAAATGTCAATGATTGCACTTATCCTTGTTTAATCAAACCTGCTCATCAGAAACCAGGGCACTACAACGAATTCAAATTCAAGATTTGTAACACAAAGGCAGAATTGAAGAGAGTTCTGAAGATGGTACGGCATGACTCAGAGTTCATCCTTCAGGACTATATTCCAAAAGAGAAAGATTTGTTGGTCTATGGTTCACGTATGTGGGACGGTAAAACTATACTGGCAGGTGCGATGATTCGTGATCGTTGGGCTGATAGTGGCTCTTCTTCACACGGTTTAATAACTAAGAATATTCCTACTTGTATTGATGTTGTGAAGATAAGTGATTTCTTGGACCGTATTGACTATCACGGGGTGTTTAGTTTTGAGTATGGCATGGTAGGAGACAAAGCCTATTTCTTTGAAGTTAATCTACGTAACGATGGTACGTCTCATTATTTTTATCAGTCTGCTGCCAATATTCCATTAGCATATGCATATAGTTGTGTTGGAGAGGATTATACTCAAGTAAATACAGAGGTTATAGAAGATCGTTGGTTTATAGATGAGGTCTTTGATTTTGAGAATGTAATTAAGGGTATCATTTCCAAGAAGCAATGGAAGGCTGATATGAAACAGGCTACTGTATTTAAGTATTACGATAAGAATGATGTTGAACCTTGGCGTTATGTGATGAGTTCTCGTTGGATACAAACCGCACAAGATATTATTCTTAAAAGATTTCGTCTTTATATCATTTATATTCTGGATAAACTAGGATTGAGAAAATAATGGGTGTAGTTTTAATGTATCATGACGTCTTCAGTCATAGTAAAAAAGAATCTGGTTTTCAGACGGTTGGTGCGATACCTTACAAAATTTCTGTAGAGGATTTTGAGAAGCAATTAATAGCTATTAGAGACTATTGCGAAAAAAATGGCTTAAGTAATGAAACTGTAAGATTAACCTTTGACGATGGTGGTGTGTCCTTCTATACTGTAATTCTTGATATTCTTGAAAAGTACGGTTTCAGGGGAATATTCTTTATATCAACAGCATTTGTGGGAACTGATGGATTTTTGAACGAAGAGCAGATTAGAATGATTTCAGATAGAGGTCATGAAATTGGCGCTCATAGCCATACACATCCAAGTCTGAATGAGGCATCTAACATGAGTGAACAAGAATTAATAGATGAGTGGACAATTTCTATCAAATATCTCAATGTGGTCTTAGGATACAGTACAACGAGTGTATCTCTGCCAAATGGCTTTTGTTCAAAAATTGCTTTGAAAAGTATTTTAGACTGTGGAATCAAACAGATATATACTTCAACTGCAACGACTAAGAGAAAATATTGGAATGGTTCTGAGATGATTGGACGTTATGCTGTGCAAGATGGAATGTTACCAGAGCATGTACTTTCAATTGTTAAGAGTCCTATTATTAGGATGAAACTTAAAATCATTAGTAATATACTCCTTATTGCAAAGTTCATACTTGGCAGTTATTATTCCAAATTTAAAAAGAAGTTACTTTCAAAGAGTTAATAAATATGGAACAAAAATATTCTGTTTGTATGTCTGTTTATAAAAATGACGATATTGCAGACTTCGTTACTTCGGTAAACAGTATTTATAAACAAACTATACCACCTGATGAAATTATTCTTGTGATTGATGGACCTATACGGGTAAACCTACAGGATGCTATTAATGAATTGCAAAAGCAGATACCAATCTTAAAGGTTATTCCGCTTGTTCAAAATATGGGGCATGCTATTGCGCGTCAGACGTGTTTGAATGTTGCAAAAAATGAACTTTGTGCAGTAATGGATGCTGATGATATCTCTGTATCTGATCGTTTTGAGAAACAATTGAAAGCTTTTGAAGAACATCCTGATGTCTCAGTTGTAGGAGGACTCATCGATGAATTTGTGGGGAATCTCAAGAATGTGGTGGGCACTCGTACTGTGCCTGAACATGACGTGGATATTAAAAATTATCTAAAGTCTCGTTGTCCGATGAACTTAGTTACTGTTATGCTAAAAAAGAGCGATGTGATGAAAGTGGGCGGGTACCAGGATTGGTATTGCGAGGAGGATTACTATCTGTGGATACGTCTTACTCTGGGGGGATATAAATTCTATAATATTCAGGAAAATCTTGTTTATGTACGTGTTGGTGAAGAAATGTACCAAAGAAGAGGTGGCAAACGCTACTTTCAGAGTGAGGCAAAACTACAGAAGTATATGCTTGACCACGAAATTATTAGTTTTCCTAAGTATGTCTATAATGTGCTTGTTCGTTGGGCTGTCCAAGTTGCAATGCCAAATAAAGTTCGTGGATGGATTTTTCAAAAATTAGCACGTTCAAATAAAGCAAAACTATAGTAAATGAAGTTTATTTATTCAGAGTGGGATGCGTTTTGTAAAGCATTGTCGCATCACGCAATATATAGTATAACTGCAGCTGCAATTTTAAAAGCAGCACAGAACGGAATTCTTAAAAGTGAGCGTTTTGTAAACTTAAAGCACGATGTTGAGTCATCGCCATTAAAGGCACTTGATTTGGCGCGTATTGAGGCAAAATACGGTCATTGCGCTACTTACTATGTACAAGCGCATTTAATGACAGATGCTAACCAACACATCTTTGGTGAAATACAAAAGTTAGGCCATGAGGTTACATATCATCACGATGTAATAGATGGCGGAAAGGGTAATTTGAACGAGGCACTTTCTATTTACAAGAAAAATCTTGTAAAATTTGAGCAACTGGGATTTGAAGTTGAGACTGTTTGCCAACATGGTAATCCTGTTTCAAACTACGAGAATAGAGATTTTTTTCGCAGTACCCTCATTCAAAACGAATTTCCGAAGCAGGCTGACATCATGGTTGACTTTATGGATAAGATTGGTAGGAAGTATATTTATATCTCTGATGTTGGAATGAGTTTTAAGATTGTTACAGACCCGGTCAATTCTGATAAGATAGTTGAAGCGGAAAAGTATATTATATTGGGAGAGATACTCAATGTTGTTCCGGAAATATTGAGACATCCTGATGCTTCTTACATAGTGAGTGCTCATCCTCATCGCTATAATAGGAGCGTATTTAAGGCTGTTACAAGAAAAACAATATTCATAATAATTAAAACTATAGCAAAGGTATTGTTTAAAGTTCCGGGAGTGAAGAAACTCTTATTTCGCTTTAATTCAATCACGAAACATTTATAATAATGGATCAGAAGCAATCAGTTCGTGATGTCCAGATAAAGATTTTGGAAGTCATGAAGTATATTGATAGAGTATGTCGTGAAAATAATATCGTATATTATATCATGGGGGGAACGGCTTTGGGCGCAATTCGACATGGTGGTTTTATTCCTTGGGATGATGACCTTGACATCTTTATGACTCCTACAGAGTATACAAAGTTTAAGAAGGTGATGAAGAAGGAAAACACTCAAAAGTTCATGCTTCAAGAATGGCGCACAACACCTAATTATCTTGAGTATGCTAAGGTGCGTATGAATGGTACTACCTTTATAGAGGAGAGTTTTAAAAATAGTAAAGAACTACATCAGGGAATCTATGTTGATATCATGATACTGCATAAGGTTCCTAGAGGGAAAAATATACAGAAGTTAGTTTATTATGAAAGCAAATTTGTTACGCTCTATGCCCTCACTCAACGTAATTGGAAGGCCAAAAGTTGTGTTCAGCAAATGGTTGTTAATCTTCTGAAGTTACTTCCTTGTAAATTTTTGGTAAATATATTCTATAAACGTATCTATAAATACGAGAATATGACTAAAGACTTCATGTATTGTTATTGGATAACCCCCGCCAAGTTTCACAGTGGCTTATTCGATCCAGAATTCTTTGCAGAACCTGTTGACATACCATTTGAGGATACTAAACTACTTGGATCTATGCATATTAAGGAGTATTTAAAATATCGTTATGGTGATTATATGAAGTTGCCTTCATTGGAGCAACAGCATGCCGCAGTTCACGCTATGATTTTTGATACGGAGAAAGATTACACAGAATACATATAATAACATTCTATGGATGAAAGAAAATATAAGGTTGGTTATACTACTGGCGTATATGATATGTTCCATATTGGGCATCTCAACATTTTAAAACGTGCTAAGGAACAGTGTGAAACACTTATAGTAGGTGTTACTACAGATGAACTTTGCTATAAACGTAAACGAAAATACCCTATCATAAACGAACAAGAACGTATGGCTATCGTTGGTGCAATACGCTATGTGGATAAGGTGGTTCCACAAACTGATATGGAGAAGATTCGCTCAGTTAAGAATCTAGGTGCTGATGTGGTATTCGTAGGTTCTGATTGGAAAGGTACGGATGCATGGAAACAGTATGAGAAAGACTTCGCTGAGGTTGGTTGTACAGTAGTGTATCTTGACCATACTGACGGCATATCATCAAGTATCTTACGTGAGAAATTGAATAAGTAAGATCCATATAAAGCAAATACTATTTTACTTTTTCGTATTGAAATGGGTACTATGTTACCCTCAAAATATTTATATTTCCCAATAATATCGATTGACCAGCTTTGTTTTATCTATCAAAAACAGTGTGTGTTTAATGTTCTTGTAAATGAATTTTGGAAAGTCCCAAATGATAATTCAAAAGTAAATCTTTCTTCTAAAACATTCTGGCGTATCTGACGGTATTAATGATTTCATTTGCCAATCTTGCTGTAGTTTTGATGTAATTGTAATATAGAATTTTCATCCGTTTGATAAAGTGAATCTTTGAGAACCAAAGAATGACTTTATGCTTTCTATAATATGATTGGTTGAATAAAATGCTATATATCAGAATACGCATGTTATTATTGGGGTAACTAAAAAAATAAGAGATCATGTTTTTTAAATTCCTTTTTGATCGAATAGTTGCACTTTTCGGTCTATTATTTTTGTGGCCTTTATTTCTAATTGTGGCTATCTTAATTAAAGTCAAAATGCCAGGTCCAGTACTATTTGTACAGAAGCGGGTAGGTAAAGGAGGTAAAATTTTCAATTGTCACAAGTTTCGTTCGATGAAGTTGGCTCATAATGGAACAACTGTAAGTGTGGCAGGCGAAAGCCGTATTACACCATTAGGCTCGAAACTTCGTAGATATAAAATAGATGAATTGCCCGGGTTATGGGATGTTCTTATAGGAAAGATGAGTTTTGTGGGACCTCGTCCGGATGTTCCGGGCTATGCAGACCAATTGTCTGGTTCTAATAGGGATATACTAAAACTCCGACCGGGAATAACAGGACCTGCGTCTCTTAAATATAGAGATGAAGAAGATATGATAGCCGAATTTATTGAAAAGGTAAAAAAGAAAGATTCGTCTATAATTAATCTATTTAGAAATATTGACTTTACTAAATTGACTGACGAACAAATTGCAGTTTGGTATAATGACAATATTATCTATCCAGATAAAGTTCGTATAAATTGTTATTATTATCGGAACTACAGCTTTATAATAGATATACAAATGATTTTTGCAACCGTTATGGGCAAGCGAATTCAGTATGCAGGTGAGATAATCTGAAAAAAATAAACACATTATAAAAATGGAAGAAAGAAAAACCATCTACCTTTGCCTTGCTCACATGAGTGAAGAGGGTATTGAACAGAAATACGTAAAAGAAGCTTTTGACACGAATTGGGTAGTTCCATTGGGGCCAAACGTAAACGCTTTCGAAGAAGAATTGAAAAACTTTGCAGGAGGACAGAACGAAGTTGTAGCACTTTCGGCAGGTACAGCAGCAGTCCATCTAGCTTTGTTGGCTTGTGGTGTAGGTAAAGGCGATGAAGTATGTGTACAAAGTTTCACATTTTGTGCATCTTCTCATCCAATAACTTATCTTGGTGCAACCCCTGTATTCATTGATTCTGAACCAAATTCTTGGAATATGGATCCGGAATTACTAGAGAAAGCTATTATTGAACGTAAGGCGAAGACTGGCAGGTATCCAAAAGCAATTGTGCCTGTGGCACTGTATGGTATGCCATACGACTGCGACAAGATTATAGCGATTGCCGATAAATATGGTATTCCTGTTGTTGAGGACGCTGCTGAGGGATGTGGTTCTCGTTGGAAAGGACAGGTGCTTGGAACGTTTGGTAAGTTCGGTGTGTTGTCATTCAACGGCAACAAGATGATAACCACTTCGGGTGGTGGCGCTCTTATCTGTCGTGATGCCGAAAGCAAGAACAACATTATGTGGTATGCAACACAGGCTCGCGATGCTTATCCTTATTATCAGCATACGGCAATCGGTTATAACTATCGTATGTCTAATATCTGTGCTGGTATTGGGCGTGGTCAGATGACTGTTTTGAATGACCATATTGACCATCACAAACACGTACAAGCCCTTTACAAGGAATTGTTGCAAGACATAGAAGGTGTTACTTTACATGAGGCTCCAAATGCCGATTATGATTCTAACTATTGGCTTTGCACCATTACACTTGATGAGAATTTGAAGATACAAGGGCAGGAAAAAGCCTACAAAGAAGTTATCAAGAATGCTGTAGGTGGTGCTGCAGGTGTAATTCATATGGTGGACAATCCAACAACCGATTGTCAGCCTAACGAGAATGTGGAGGCTCTGCGTGTATTTATGTTTTCAAAGAAAATAGAGGCGCGTCCGGTTTGGAAGCCAATGCACAAGCAGCCTGTATACAAGAATGCTCCTGCTTATGTGAATGGTGTTTCGGAAGCATTGTTTAAGGTGGGGATGTGTTTGCCTGCCGGTCCGTATGTGACGGACGAGGATGTGCGATATATTGTAGACTGTATTAAAGAAGCTATTGTAAAATAACACGTAGAATACTCTATTGGAGTCTTCTGTCATCTTTGAAGCCAAAGATAGAGACTATGTTTCGGCTAAAAAAAACAGATGTTTGAAACGATGAATAATAATTACTTTATTCCTTCCTGAATATCTGTATTTTTTGTATCTTTATAGGATAATAAACAGAATATAAGATACAATGAATCAAACAAATTTTGTGGTGAAATGTTACGATAAGCACGAACTGGCACATATGTACTTTCCTGATTTGGAAATTAGTTTGGCAGTCAATAAACTCCGGCGTTGGATGCGTAGATGTGAGCCATTAATGCTTGAAATTCAAGCAATGGATTTTCATCCGAAAACGAAAGCATTCACCGCAAGAGAGGTACGTCTTATCGCATACTACTTAGGAAATCCGGGAGAGTTATAGTTCGGAAAAAAGATTAGTACTTTTAATACTTTACACAAAGTGAGATGAAATATGTAGGTCCCTAACTTCATGCTACACACATGAAGAACCCTACATTTTGTAGGTCAGGAAATGTACAGCGGTATGTTCCTGATCCACGCCCTCATGTCGGCGAAAAAGCCGGTGTGATTTCCTTTAATATCAACTGTCTGTGAAGATCGTTGATATTTTAAAATAATAATAATTGAATAAAATATGGAGACAAAAACGGGAGGCGGCATTTACGCTGTCTCCCGTTCCTGTTTCCTATAAATATGCTATATTTTGGAGTACTCTTTGCGGGCATCAAAAACAGGGCATGCTTTATGGATTGTTGCACTGAGCTGATAATGTCCCAGGATTTGCGCTTCCGGATATTGATGTTTGAGAATCGTCAATAAGTCAAGTAGCGCAAACCGTTGTGCCCGGGTTCTAGTGTCTGCCGGTTTGCCATTTTCGTCTAATCCGCCTTCATAGCATATCCCGATGCTGTGCCGGTTGAATCCTCTCACATGCGCACCGATTTCCGATACCGGGCGACAGTGATGAAGTTCACCATTTCGGGTGATGTAAAAATGGTATCCGATATCTTTAAAACCCCCTTGCAAATGACATTGCCGAAGTTGCTCCACAGTGAAGGGAACATTGCAGCGCGTTGCGCTGCAATGAATCACCAATAATTTAATTTCCCGGGGAAGATAGTTCTCTTCTGTTTTTCCAGTCATAATTCTGCCGGATTAATGTCCCATACAGGACGTTACACCAATAGCTGAAATGATGGAAGTAGCAATAGTCACGATGAACTGAAGGATATTCTTCCAAAGTTGCTTTTTCATACAAATTTAATTTAAAGAATGAATAATTGATAGATTACATAATGGATTAAGCTGCCGGATCCGGAGTTTCACCATCGTCGCCTGAGCCGCCTTGGTTGCCACCACCGTCATCAGGTAACGGTTCATCACCTGCATCGGGCTTGGCATCACTTTTATACAGGGTGTAGTCCATTGTTTTACACAATTTGCGAAGGTCGTTCCCTGGATAGAAGAGCACTTTGCCTTTCTCGATACAGGATGCATTGAACTCTTTCACCGTTTCGGTGGGAATGCCGGTCTTGATACTCATACGGAAATTGCCGAGGTCACCCATTTGGACGATATTGCCCTCTTCCAATACGTTGACGATTTCGAGCAGAAATTCACCGATACAACCTTCCAGTTCTCCTTTGGAGTAGGAAGAACGTTCGGAAATACGTTTGCAGACTTCCTTGACGGTTACTTTGCGACCACTGCGTGCTACGGCATAATACTTGGGAGCTTCGTCCGGTCTCAGCAGATTCTTACGGGACATGATAATGTACTTTTGCATAATTCTTGATGTTTAAGTTTTTAAATTCAGTTGCTTGTCACTTGTAATCGATTACATTGCAAAGATACTATCTCCGGTTACCGGCAAGACGGACATTGACGTTCACGGACGTTATGGAAACTGGAAAAATCATCGGGATGTTTGTTGCGAATCATCCCAATGATTGAAAACGAACTATGGGATGATTTTTTCAAACTTCCCATAGATTTTCGAGGCTTTCAAAATGACAAACTGACAAAAATGACAGATGTGACTATCTCACTTTATCTTTTCATAGACACCGTGTGAAACCTTATTGATTTTCACACCATTAAGAGCTTTCAGGAGACGTGCGACTTTACGAATATTGATATCGTATTTTGCGCCGACTCTCATGGCTTCGTCAGTCGTGAAAGTATCCGGCAGTTCTTTGTAGAAATTCCGTGTATTGTCCGGATCCTTCAAAGGTTGGAGTGAAGGAGAACCCATTGAGGATAATAACAGGCGGCTATGTTCGTAGCAACACAATACCAGCCTGAGAGAGCGCTTGAAATCAATATCGTTGCAATAAATCTCCGGTGAGAGATCATTTGCCTCGAACTGGCGGATACGTGTCTGAATCATACTGATACGCATTACCAGAAATGCATAACGTTTCACGACAGCCTGCAAATCATCATTGCCTTCCAGCGTTACTTCTTCCAGTAATCGGGAGAAGGTTTCGTTCAACAGTTTCCACTGGGAACGGCTTAGATGGAAAAGTACAGGATTTTTCAGGCAAAAATTGTAGAGCTCAAAGACCTGATGTGACAAAGGTTTAAAACGGTCTTCGAGAGAAACACAGTCATCACCCATTTCTTTCCAATGGGGAAAGCCACGGAAAGTATAGTAGAGGATACGGCTGGCAAGGCCGTTTTCGGAACTGCTCAGCAAACCATTCAACTGTCCGGGAGTTCCGGTGAGGAGCAAGGCGAGCTTGGGATAGCGGATGTAGATTGGTACCAGTCCGTTGGCTTTGTAGGAAGAGTCGATATTCTCGTGCTCGAAAGCTTTGCGGAGCATGTCATCGAAGTTGCCGCAATCCAGGTGGTTGGCGGTGGAAAGCGTTTGTGCTTCGGTGTCGAAAATAATGCTTCCTTGTTCTCCGTTGTCCTGCATTTGAATTTGCATACGGGTATAGCTGGTAGTGGCGGGAATGATGAGCAATTTGAAAGGAGGTGCTGTTGGTTCTTCCGGTCGCGTATCGCCCGTTTTCTGTTTCCGGTTACATTCGGCTTGCCAAGCGGAACGTTTCTGTTTGTATTTTTTCTGTTGTTGTTCGCTGGTGGTCAGGATATGACTATGTATCTCTTCCAGCAAATAACGTCCGACTTGTGCAATGCTCTTTCCGCTGCCGGCCGGAGAAATAATAATACTGAAGATATGAGTAGAATATTTCTTATGATTATAAATGCCGAATGTCTGCGGCAGGACAGAGCTTAATGCCGTGACAATGGACAGGAATGAAATGTCACGTTCACGAATATCTTCGTCTTCGATGATACAGTCGTCCATGAGAGCAGGCAGATTTTCGAACAACTCATCGGGAAAAACCACTGTGTTTTTTCTTAGTTCTTCTCCCTGCCAATAAGAATCGTCCGCTTCTTCGTTACTGGCGGGAGTACCATATGGCATTTTTGTCAGTTTGTCATTTTGAACCGGACGGGATGCGGTGGGCTTAGCTTCCGGCTGCTGATTAATAACGCGCTCGTAGCCGGAGTGAAATGCGCTTTTTAATTCTCCGATGGGAAAATCTGTAAGCTCTGAATAGGTCGTGAGTTCACGTAATAGCGTTTCTTCCGGATAGTGACGGCGACAGGCTTCACAGGCCATTTTAAAGAGATGCGTGTGACGTTGTCCTTTAGTCAGCGGATAAAGGAAAATATAGGACGAAAGAAACTTTTCTATTTCTCCTTGGGGGAGATTTTGTAGAAATTCATAAGCGGTATCCGGTGTTTTGTTTTTTATCGGAAGAATACTGGCAGGACGGGCTTGCCCGACAGCCGGTTCTAATATGAAAGGTTGATACAGACCGGCAAGATAACCATTCGGCGAGTAGCTGAAGTAGCACAAGCGGCTTTCGTCCTTGCAGGCAGGGTCGCTTTGAAGTTGGAGCAGGTGGTCGTAATAGCGGCTTACCAACTGCTGGCCTTCCCGATGACGTCCTTCGATGCCCTCTACATAGGAGAAGATTTTGATTCCGTCCGTGGGGCTTTCGATGACGGCTACAGTGTGCGGATCATCAGCACAGAGTTTAATAAGTCCTTGCCGGTCGGGGACATGATCGTAGTCCAGACAAATAATATTGCTGGGAAGGAGAAAATTTCTGATGGCATGTGCGCCGTTGAATGTTCCGGCAGGGGTGAAGCAGGGGAGTTGGCTTTTCAGCTTTTGCGCTGCTTCGTTGTCACCTTCTGTATGGTAACGACGAATGGTGTTGATGGTAGCGGCATAGACCGGATGGATACACATAGTGATAACTTCCAGAAAGGACATGACTTCCGGTCTTTTTGAATACACATTTTCATAAACGGAGACTTTGATTTCTTCAAGTAGTTTCATGAGAATTTAATTATAATGATACACTCTTTTTTATTCCGTTCGTTTGGAATAGCGGGAACAAAAGTAGTGGGAAGAAAGAATAGAAAGGTACCAACTGTTGGTACTCATTGGTGGATTACTTTTGTAATTCATTATTTATAATAGCAAACATTTAAAATAAAATAGGTAAAAAGTCATGGAAAAGGAATGTTACAATTTTGTGAGTAATGTAATGATAGCTTTGTTGGCAACCGACAAATTGAATACTTATGATTTTCTTACGGAAGAACTGGATATCTCCAGGCGTACAGTGAGCGAAATGAAACAAGGGAAAGACATACGTATCTATTATTATATAATAACCATCAATTTTCTGATGGATGAAATTCATCTGCATGCTTCGCTGGCGGAGCTTCTTAAACAAATAAGGATCACTTTGGAGGAAAATAAGGATTTAGTGATAGGAACCATACCCCATAAGAGACAAGGGAGAAAGTGTGTACCCGAAGAGTGGGTGGAAGTGTTGAAATGGGAAAATGTATGATTTGTTCTGTTTTCCTTGCGAAATTGGACATTTTGGAGTAAATTGCGCAATTATTTTTAAAATTGGAGAATAACAGGTATGGATAATCATGTCGTAATAATGGCTGGTGGCATTGGCAGCCGTTTTTGGCCGATGAGTACACCGGAATGTCCGAAACAATTTATTGATGTAATGGGGTGTGGACGGTCGCTGATTCAGTTGACTGCCGACCGTTTTGACGGTGTTTGCCCGAAGGAAAATATGTGGGTGGTAACTTCTGAAAAATATATAGATATTGTTCGGGAGCAGTTGCCGGAGATGCCGGAGAGTAATATTTTGGCGGAACCTTGTGCACGGAACACGGCGCCTTGCATTGCTTATGCCTGCTGGAAAATTAAAAAGAAACATCCGAATGCAAATATCGTGGTGACTCCTTCGGATGCATTGGTTATTGATACGGGGGAATTCCGTCGGGTGGTAGAGAAGGCGCTTCGTTTTACGAATGATAGCAGTGCTATTGTTACATTAGGTATCAGGCCGACTCGTCCGGAAACCGGATATGGATATATCGCTGCCGGAGATCAGATAATGACGGACAAGGAGATTTTTACGGTGGATGCATTCAAGGAAAAACCGGATAAAGAAACTGCGGAGAAGTACTTGGCAGAAGGTAATTTCTTTTGGAATGCCGGAATCTTTGTGTGGAATGTACGTACCATAACTTCAGTGATGCGTGTATATGCTCCGGGCATTGCACAGATTTTCGACCGTATCTTCCCCGATTTCTACACGGAGAAAGAAAGTGAAACGATAAAGAAACTGTTCCCGACTTGCGAAAGCATTTCTATTGACTACGCAGTGATGGAGAAAGCGCAGGAAATCTATGTACTGCCCGCTTCATTCGGTTGGTCGGATTTGGGTACATGGGGAGCTTTGCGCGGACTCTTGCCACAGGATAAATCGGGAAATGCTACGGTAGGGACAGATATCCGTCTGTATGACAGTAAGAACTGCATTGTGCACGCCAGTGAAGAAAAACGGGTGGTAGTGCAAGGACTGGACGGATACATTATTGCCGAAAAAGATAATACGTTGCTGATTTGCAAATTGGAAGAGGAACAACGTATCAAGGAATTCTCGAAATAAAGTTATTTCGAGTTTTGGTATTCATGGGGTGTCATTCCCGTCATCCGTTTGAAAAACTTGCAGAAAAAAGACGGATTAGGAAAATTCAACTCATCGGAAATCTGATAAACAAGCCGGTTGCCATGTTTTAGCAATATTTTGGCTTCTAGTATAATGGACTGGTTTATCCAGTCCATTACTGTTTGTTGGCTGGCTTGCCTGACGACCGTGTTCAGGTAACGTGGGGTGAGGCATAGCTTGTCTGCGTAAAAGTTGACGTTCCGCTCTTTCTTGCTGCAAGCATTCACAAGGGAGATGAAACGTTGGAAAATGTCTTCCTGCCGTGTCAGCCGGACAGGGTTCATCAGCATGTTGCTTTGGGCGATATATTCTATATAATAAAGAAGACTGGCCAGAAGATGGCGGATAGCTTCTCTGCGGAATGTCGGTTCTTGCAGTATATTCCACATCAAGGTAAAATAATATTCCGTTTGCAGTACCTCTTGCGGAGACAATAGCAATAAGATATTTTTTTGATGATGGAGAAGATAAGAGAAAAAATCTTCCTTCCCGGATATTGGAAGGAAATCCTGATTCATTGCCATCATCTGCATGTCGAAATCAGGTGATATTTCTATGATCTGAACGATAGAATTAGGAGTGATTACCGAAAAGTGTGTTTGCCGGATAGTATATTCTATCAGATTAATTAGAACTCTTGCGGAGCCTTGATTGACAAATATGATACGTCCTTCTTGGATTCGGTATGGCTGACCGATAGAGAACAAGGTGGCTTCCATCTTTCTGAAACTATTGACGAATCCGAATTCGGAAGAGATAAAGCGGAATTCGTTGTTGCGGACGACTTTCAGATTCTCTAGTGTTCTAAGTCCTAATTCCATAGGGTCTTTCTGTTCCATATCTTTCATTCTTTTCCGGCAAAGGTAATAAAAAGCCTTATATACATCATCCTTTTTCTGATAAATCGAACAATCGGAACATATTTGCCAACTTATAGAATGTGAATGTATCTTTGAAAGACCTATCTTTGCCTTTCGAAGAAATCGAAGAATTTAAAGTAATGATGCGTATGAAAAGAATGATTTTCAGTTTCTCCTTTTTGTTGTTCGTATCGGGTATGTATGCGCAAATTACGTTGGAAGAATGTCAACGGAAAACGCAGGAGAATTATCCGCTGGTACATCAATATGGCTTGGTGGAGAAAACAAAGGAATATAGTCTGGAAAATGCGGCCAGAGGATATTTACCTCAATTGGCTCTTTCGGCCAAAGCTTCTTATCAGAGTGAAGTGACGGAAATCCCTGTGAAGCTTTCTGGAGTGGATATAAAAGGTTTGCCCAAAGACCAGTATCAGGTTGTGTTGGAATTGCAACAGAAAATCTGGGATGGTGGCGGAATCCGTATGCAGAAGAAGCAGACAACGGCGGAAGCTGAAATAGAGAAGGAAAGACTGAATGTGGATATGTATGCACTGAACAGTCGTGTGAATGATTTGTATTTCGGAATCTTGTTGCTGGATGAGCAGTTGCGACAAAATGAATTGTTGCAGGATGAACTGGAACGGAATTATCGTCAGATTACTGCTTATGTAGAAAATGGAATAGCCAATCTGGCGGATTTGGATGCAGTGAAAGTGGAGCAACTGAATACCCGTCAGAAGAGGGTGGTTCTTGTTTCGTCGCGTGTCGCGTATTTGAAAATGCTTTCGCTGTTGGTGGGAGAAGAATTGTCGCAGGAGACTACGTTGGAGAAACCTGTTCCACAGAATGAGGTTTCGGCTGTCAGTGAAATACACCGGCCGGAATTGTCTTTGTTTGATGCACAGGGAGCCGGATTGCAAGTACAGGAGAAAGCGCTCAATGTGCGCCATCTTCCGCAATTCGGATTGTTCGTGCAGGGGGCTTATGGGAATCCGGGGTTGAATATGTTGAAAAACGAATTTTCTCCTTATTATATTGCGGGTGTACGGCTTTCGTGGAATTTCGGTAGCTTGTATACGTTGAAGAATGACCGGCGGGTGATTGAAAACAAGCGTCAGCAATTGGACAATAACCGGGATGTGTTTCTTTTCAATACGCGGTTACAAATGACACAGCAGGATCAGGCAATCCGTTCGTTGGAGAAACAGATGCAGGATGATAATGAAATTATCCGTTTGCGTACCAATATCCGCAAAGCGGCTGAGGCAAAAGTGGCTAATGGTACATTGACCGTGACCGAGATGCTTCGGGAACTGACTAATGAAAGCCTGGCACGTCAGTCGAAAGCCCTGCATGAGATTCAGCGGTTGATGGGTATTTATCAATTGAAATATACTACGAATTATTAAAATAACTTCTCAGGATATGAAAGGAATAACAAAGATAGGAATGTGGGGGATGGCATTGGTAATGTTATCCGCCTGTGGAAACGGAACGCCTGATTATGACGCCACCGGTACGTTTGAAGCAACGGAAGTCATTGTTTCTGCCGAAGCTACGGGAAAATTGCTGAAACTGGATATAGAGGAAGGGACAAGACTAAAAGCAGGTGAGGAAGTGGGATTGGTCGATACGGTACAGTTATATCTGAAGAAGTTGCAACTGGAAGCCAGTATGAAATCTGTGGAAAGTCAGCGTCCGGATCTTGCCAAACAGATTGCCGCTACCAAACAGCAAATTGCTACGGCCGAACGTGAAAAGAAGCGGGTGGAGAACTTGCTTGCTGCGGGTGCGGCCAATCAGAAACAGTTGGACGACTGGGATGCACAAGTCAAATTGCTCGAAAGACAGCTTGCAGCACAGGAATCATCATTGCTGAACAGTACGAACAGTCTGACGGAACAGGGAAACTCAGTCGCCATACAAGTGGCGCAGGTGGAAGACCAGTTGGATAAATGCCACATCCAGTCGCCTATTGAAGGTACGGTGCTGGCCAAATATGCGGAAGCCGGTGAACTGGCATCTGTCGGCAGACCATTGTTCAAGGTGGCAGAAACGGATGGAATGTACCTGCGGGCTTATATCACTTCCGAACAGTTGTCACAGGTGAAGTTGGGAGATATGGTGACTGTTTATGCCGATTATGGAAATTCGGAGCAGAAGGCCTATCCGGGTGTGATTACTTGGATTTCCGACCGTTCGGAATTTACCCCCAAGACTATTCTGACAAAAAATGAACGTGCTAATTTGGTCTATGCGGTGAAGATAGCTGTGAAGAATGACGGAGCGCTGAAGATAGGCATGTATGGTGGAGTGAAAATGAAAGTTGGGAATTAAAAAGAGGAAATTCAGATGAAAGGGGCGGATGGAAGAGAACCCATAGTGGTTGTGGAAGAAGTCAGCAAAAGTTATGGAAAGGTGGAAGCACTGAAAGGAGTTTCTTTTACAGTGGAGCAGGGAGAAATCTTCGGGCTGATTGGGCCTGACGGTGCGGGAAAGAGTACTTTGTTTCGTATCCTGACTACTCTATTGCTGGCTGATAAGGGTACGGCAACTATCGGCGGACTGGATGTCGCTTCGGACTACAAGCAGATTCGTACGCGGGTAGGATATATGCCCGGTCGCTTTTCGCTCTATCAGGATCTCTCAGTGGAAGAAAATCTGGAGTTTTTTGCTACGGTATTCCATACGACTATTCAGGAAAATTATGATTTAATCAAGGATATTTATCAGCAGATAGAACCGTTCAAGAAGAGAAGGGCAGGAGCTTTGTCGGGTGGTATGAAACAGAAACTGGCATTAAGTTGCGCATTGATTCATAAACCGGATATTTTATTTTTGGATGAACCTACTACTGGTGTAGATCCTGTGTCGCGTAAAGAGTTTTGGCAAATGCTCAGGAATCTAAGACAGCAGGGAATTACGATTATCGTTTCGACTCCAATTATGGACGAAGCCCGTCAGTGTGACCGGATTGCTTTCATCAATCATGGACAGATTCATGGCATTGACACACCTGAACGTATTCTCCGACGATTCGCTTCTATCCTTTGTCCGCCTTCGTTGGAACGGGAGGAAGTACGGCATGAGGCGACGCCTGTGATTGAAGTAGACCGGCTGACAAAATGTTTCGGGAACTTTACGGCAGTAGACCATATATCCTTTCAGGTGAACCGCGGAGAAATCTTTGGCTTTCTAGGTGCTAACGGAGCAGGGAAGACAACCGCTATGCGTATGCTTTGCGGATTGAGCAAGCCGACATCGGGTGTAGGGAAAGTTGCGGGATATGACATTTTCCGGGAAGCTGAACAGGTGAAGAAGCATATCGGATACATGAGTCAGAAGTTCTCTTTATATGAAGATTTGAAAGTCTGGGAGAATATCCGCCTGTTTGCCGGAATCTATGGAATGGAAGAACAGGAGATAGAACGAAAGACTGAAGAACTGTTGGAACGTTTGGGGTTCTCTGACGAACGGGATACTTTAGTGAAAAGCCTGCCTTTGGGTTGGAAACAGAAACTGGCTTTTTCGGTTTCAATCTTTCACGAACCAAGAATCGTCTTTCTGGATGAACCTACCGGTGGAGTGGATCCTGCTACGCGAAGGCAGTTTTGGGAGTTGATTTATCAGGCTGCCGACCAGGGAATCACAGTATTTGTGACTACGCATTATATGGATGAAGCGGAATACTGTAACCGGATTTCTATCATGGTGGACGGGCAGATTAAAGCGCTTGATACACCTGTTCGTCTGAAGCAGCAGTTCGGAGTGGAAACGATGGATGATGTTTTCCAAAAATTAGCCCGCGATGCGGTGCGTAAAGCAGATTGATTATGAGACAGTTTATAGCTTTTGTAAAGAAAGAGTTTTATCATATTTTTCGTGACCGACGAACGATGCTGATTCTGTTGGGGATGCCCGTGGTACAGATTATCTTGTTTGGTTTCGCCATCAGCACGGAAGTCAAGAATGTTCGGTTGGCGGTGCTCGATCCTTCGAATGATATGGTGACACGGAAAATCATTGATCGCCTGGATGCCAGTGAGTACTTTACTGTTACCGCCCGTTTTCATTCGCCGCAGGAGATGGAGGCTGCCTTTCTGAAAAGTGAGGTCGATATGGCAATCGTTTTCGGTGAACGTTTTATGGACGGGCTTTATGCGGGCGATGCCCGTGTGCAGTTGATTGTAGATGCGACGGATCCGAATATGTCGACTTCGCAGGTAAATTATGCGACCGGAATTATTTCTATGGTGGGACAGGAGATGTTGCCACCGGATGTTTCCGCTGCCCGTCTGACTCCTGACATCAAACTGCTGTATAATCCTCAGATGAAGAGCGCTTATAATTTTGTGCCCGGAGTGATGGGACTGATTCTGATGCTGATTTGTGCCATGATGACTTCTATTTCTATTGTTCGCGAGAAAGAAACGGGTACGATGGAGGTGCTGTTGGTTTCGCCCGTGAAGCCATTATTCATTATTTTGGCAAAAGCTGTACCTTATTTTGTTTTGTCATTTGTCAATCTGATAACGATTCTGCTGCTTTCGGTCTTTGTACTCGATGTTCCGGTGATGGGAAGTTTGTTTTGGTTGATAACGGTGTCTTTGTTGTTTATCTTTGTATCCCTGGCTTTGGGATTGCTGATTTCATCGGTCACACAGACACAGGTCGCCGCTATGTTGGCGTCCGGTTTGATGCTGATGATGCCCACGATGCTTTTGTCGGGGATGATTTTCCCTGTTGAGAGTATGCCGTTGATACTTCAGTGGATTTCAGATATACTTCCGGCACGTTGGTATATCCAGGCGGTGCGGAAGTTGATGATTGAGGGTGTTCCGGTTCTATTTGTAGTGAAGGAGATTGGTATTTTATTGTTGATGGCGACGGTGCTTATAACGGTCAGCTTCAAGAAATTCAAGTACCGGTTGGAATAATAATGGGCTAAATGGAGAATTATTTATGATAAAGTTCCTGATAGAAAAAGAGTTTAAACAGTTGCTCCGCAATTCGTTTCTGCCGAAATTGATTCTTGTGTTTCCATGCATGATTATGCTGATGATGCCTTGGGCTGTGAACTTGGAAATCAAGAATATCCAGTTGAATATAGTGGATAATGACCATTCGGCTATCTCTCAACGATTAGTAAATAAAATTGCCGCTTCCACTTATTTTCGTTTGGTGGAAGTGCCGGCTTCTTATGAAGAAGGTCTCCGGAATATTGAAACCGGAACGGCGGATATTGTAATGGAGATTCCGGGACATCTGGAACGGGATTGGATGAATGGTGAAGATGCTCATATCTTAATCGCTGCCAATGCGGTGAATGGGACGAAGGGGGGACTTGGAAGTTCTTACTTGGCTTCCATAGTAAATGATTATGCTGCCGAATTGCGTTCGGAACGTCCTGAAGCTGCTGCCGTTTCCGGTGCTTTTCCTTCTATCCGCATTGATACTCAGGGATTGTTTAATCCGAATTTGAATTATAAGCTCTACATGATTCCGGCATTGATGGTTATGTTGCTGACATTGATTTGCGGATTTCTGCCTGCCTTGAATGTGGTTAGCGAAAAGGAGGTGGGGACGATTGAACAAATCAATGTAACACCGGTTCCGAAGTTCATTTTTATTATAGCCAAACTGCTGCCTTACTGGTTGATCGGGTTTATAGTACTGACTTTGTGTTTCCTGTTGGCATGGCTGATTTATGGCATAGTGCCTGTCGGGCATTTTGTAGTGATTTACTTCTTTGCGGTTCTTTTTGTATTGGTGATGTCCGGTTTCGGACTTGTTATTTCCAATTATTCAGCCACGATGCAGCAGTCGATGTTTGTGATGTGGTTCTGTCTGTTGATTCTGATATTGATGAGCGGGTTGTTCACTCCGATCAGCAGTATGCCGGAATGGGCACAATGGATTACCATGTTGAATCCCTTGCGTTATTTTATGGAAGTGATGCGGATGGTATATCTCAAAGGGAGCGGGTTCTTTGATTTATTGCCACAGTTGGGAATATTGCTGTTCTTTGCAGTTGTGTTTAATAGTTGGGCGGTGGTTAGTTACCGGAAGAATCAATAGAAGAATCAATAAAGAATATACCTTTAAGTATATAAAAAGACAGCTCGTTTTCCATCTATCGGAAAGAGCTGTCTTTATTTTTTCTATCACCTTTTCCGGTGATAAGTTGGTTACTGTATTATTTTATTTCAATTTGTCTATTGGGCTTCTTCACTTCTTCTTCAGAGAGTTTGGGAAGTTCAATATTCAGAACGCCATTATCTACGGATGCGGCAATTTTTTCTTTGTCTACATTATCCGGTAGAATCATTGTCTGCTGGAACTTGGAGTATGAGAATTCACGACGCAGATAGCGACCATCTTTCTTCTCCTCTTTGTTTTCAGTCTTCTTCTCCATGCTGATGACGAGGTTGTTGTCTTCATCAATGCGGACATTGAAATCATCCTTCGTCATGCCCGGAGCAGCCAGTTCTACTTTGTATTCCTTTTCTGTTTCCAAAACATTAATTGCAGGTGCGGTAGCATTTGCTTTTACCATCCAATCGTTATCAAAGAAATCATTAAAGATACTTGGTAACCAACTTTGAGTTCTTCTAACAGGCATCATAATTTTAGTCTCCTATCTTTAAGTTAAACATTCAATTAATTCAATTTTGGACTTCGGAACTTTCACTTCCGGTGGTGGAGATTGTCTTCACTTTTACCGTCTGTTCTTGAACCGTCGTTCACTCTTAAATATGCAAACCTTATGCCATAAGATTTTTGAGACTGAAATTGTCTATTTGTCATTTATATAATGCCAATTTTACTTGTTCGGTGACAAAATGTATCCTGTTTTTATTTATTTTATATAAGATAGATATTAATTTGATAATCTGCTTACTCCTTACCGATTAGCTTGAATCTTAGTCTAAGCGTCTGTCTTTCCTCATCATAATCATAACTGATGATTTTGAAGGTTCCCACTTCTGAAGTGTTGGATACGTGTAGTCCTATACAGGCACAAGCATCGTAATCTCCAATGCGAATGATACGAAGTGTTTCACTGGCATCAGCAGGCAGTTTACTGAGGTCTACGATGTCTTTTGCCTGCTCATGCGTCATAAATTCAATGGTCACCGGCAAATTCTGACTGATAACTTCATTCACTTTATCTTCAACAGATTGTATCTGCTCCGCTGTAGGGCAAGATGAAAGAATATAATCGCACTTACTCTTTTTTCTTTCTATATGGGCATTACGGGAGCGCGGGCAACCAAAGGTCTTTACCATGGTAGCGTTAAGTAGATGCTCCGCTGTATGCATCGGTGCGATTGACACATCCTGAAATTTGGGGGCTGCTTGATTTATTTCCATAATAGACAAATTTTTATTGCTTTTAGACATAAGAACAAAAGAACATATTTTTTCTTATGCGTTATTTTTATGTTTATATTCTCTGAATTTTCTTTTTATTTCGATACGTTCACCACCAAAGTTTATTAATAAGCCGTGGTCTGTATTGGTAGCGGTTAAGTAATTTACTAATTGGGTTTCGTGTATAGGAAGAAGATGCTGTACCGCTTTAAGTTCAATGATTATTTCTCCTTCTACGATTATGTCTGCTCTGAATTCTCCTACAATTTCATTTTTGTAATATACATTTATAGGAGTTTCTGTATCTGCATGAATACCCTTTTCTTTTAATTCTATCATCAATGCTTTCTGATAAACATTTTCAAGAAAACCTGCTGCAAGGTGTGTTCTTACATTATAAGCACACTGGATAATAGCTTTTATCAAACTTTCTATTTCCATGTTTCTTTTTTGTTCTTATGTTCTTTTGTCTAAAAAATAAGATAATGTGTCTCATCTGTATTCCCGATTTGGATATAATTCCAATAGCACCGGTTGTTTCTATCCATTTTTGAGGTGAAAGAGTAAATGCATTTAGTCCTGCTTCCTTTCTAAACCCCTCGAATTCGAGGGGTTTAAATTTGGGGTTATACAATATCTCCCATAATCCTAAATATTCAATAGTCATTCTATTGCGTAGCCAATTAGCAATAACAGCGTTGGCATCTGTTGTCTTGTATTTAGCTATGTCAGTTAAGGAAATATAATCTGTATCGTTGATTTTTAAGATCGTAACGTCTGTTTTCTGAACTGTAATTTTTGTCATATTCTGATTTTTCAGTAAAGGTAAATCTATCTTTTGGAATAAAGAAACTTTTACATGCTTTTCTTGCCAATTATAATCTTTCCCCCTAAGAAATGGGGCTGTTTGTCTATTGCTAAATCAATAAACATTTTCACTCTTGCAAGTAATTCACGGATATTGGTCTTCAGTCCTGCATAGGCGTTCACGTCTTTGGCATTGTAACCGATAGCATTTATTCCATTCCTTTCGGCTAAATAAATAGCACGTTCATTATGAAAGCGCTGGGAAATAATAGTCAGTTGATTTTGTCCGAATACCTCTTTGGCGCGTATGACAGAGTCAAGCGTACGGAAGCCGGCATAATCTAAGTAGATGAACTTTTCGGGGATTCCTTTTTGCATGAGTGCCTTTTTCATTTCTTCCGGCTCATTGTAATCTTCTCTGCGATTGTCGCCGCTGATAAGGATATATTTTATTTTTCCTGCTTTGTATAGTTCGACAGCCGCGAGAATACGATAGTCGAAATATAGATTATTATTCCCATTCTTTAGTTTGGGAGAAGTGCCGAGCAATAATCCTACTTTGTTTTGAGGAATAGTAATAACCTCGTTATAAATCTGTGCAGCAGTATGTTTCTTGATGGTTTGGTTACAAACAATCAGGCTGATTACACATGGAATTGCAATTATAAGTGTTATATAAAGTAGTTTTCGTTTCATGCGATAAAAATACAGATTTTTGTGAAATAAATAAGGCAGAATGAAAGAAGTTTAACATCTTTCGTTCTGCCTTATTGGTTAGATGAGTATTACTTTCTAGAAAGTAATACCGATACGGAGTCTAGGTTCGATATAAGTTTTGAAATTAGTTGTGCGATAGTTATCAGTTGTTTCTTCATCTATAGTATCTTCAGTTGTAGTCGTTTGTCCTCCTGAAGTTACCTTACTGATTGTTGTTGCGTCAAATTCCATTTTTAAGCTTTTCCGAGAGCTGCAGCCTATTCCTAATTCTGTTCCAATATAAAGTCCTTTATATATATAGACATCTAGACCGGCAAAAATGGCAGCATTTATATTCCAGCTGGCTCTTTCGGCTTGGTCAAAAATATTATTGCCTGTACTATTTGTAATAGCGCCATTTTTCAGTTCTCCTGTATAAGATGTTTCAATGATACGCGAACCGTTGTATTCATTATATGTAGATTTAGAATAAGTCTCAATCTTAGTTGATGCAAAATTCTTACCTAATCCAATGCTACCGCCAAGATATGCATCCAGTCTTTTACCCAAGTTAAAATGGCGCTCATATCCTAAATCAATATTGAAATTTCCCTTTTTGTAATCATATTGATTATCACGGCTACTCCCTTTTTCTTCATCAGAATCTTTATCTGTGTATTTAGAATTAGTTGTTGCGAAACCTACTTTCAGCCGAATTGCATTTTTATCATTGAAGAAATAACGAACTTTCAATCCATCCAAACTAAATGTTTCTCCATCTTGATCAAAAGGATTGATTTGGACTTCAGTGCTCCACGAACCTTTTGTGGGTTTGTGTTGTGCGGATGTGTTTCCGGCCATCATTAGAGTGGCCAATAGAATAAATGCTAATCTTTTCATAAACTTAGTTTTATTTGTTTTAGTGAATATGTTTTAAAAACAGCGCAAATGTATGAAATATTTGGAGACTAAAATAAAAAAATGTTTTGTTTATAAAAAGTTAACTATAAAATAAACTGTTAGAAAAGAGTTTAGAGGATGTGTTATGCAAACGTATGGACATAAAAAAAGGAGCAACGCCTTGCTCCAACCTTTGTTAACCTTAAATCTAATACTATGAAAAACACATTGCAAAGGTACGCACTTTTGCGACAATAGCAAATAATTCAAGAAAAACAATATGTTATATAACATAGATTAAGAAATCAGAGTTTGATGTTAACGCTTATTCGCTGATTGAGTAACAAGATATATGAGAATTCTTTATCTTTGCGTGCGATTAATATTTCACTAATACTTAAAAATATAAAGATGAAAGGGAAAAGGATAGGCCAGTGGGTATTATTGGCTGTTATTTGTTTGAGTTTCTCAATAGGAGAGACTTTTGCCCAGAAAAAGGATTTTGCAAACTTGGCTCGCTATGCTAAAGAGAATGTAGCGTTACCAAAACCGGCAAAAAAAGAGAAAAGAGTTGTGTTCATGGGAAACTCCATTACCGAGGGGTGGGTGCGGACTCATCCGGAGTTTTTTAAGACGAACGGCTATATCGGTCGTGGCATTAGTGGGCAGACTTCCTATCAGTTTCTATTGCGTTTTCGGGAAGATGTGATAAATCTTTCTCCGGCTTTGGTAGTTATTAATGCCGGAACCAATGATGTGGCGGAAAATACGAATCCTTACAATGAAGATTATACTTTTGGCAATATCGTTTCTATGGTCGAACTGGCTAAGGCAAATAAGATAAAGGTGATATTGACTTCCGTACTTCCTGCTGCGGCTTTTAAGTGGAGAATGGAAATAAAGGATGCTCCACAGAAGATTCAAGCCTTGAATGCCCGTATAGAGGCTTATGCTAAGGCTAATAAAATTCCGTTCGTAAATTATTATAAGGCAATGGTGGCCGGCGATAATCAAGCTTTGAATCCCCAATATACAAAAGATGGAGTTCATCCGACAGGTGAAGGATATGATATTATGGAGCCATTGATTAAAGCTGCGATAGATAAAGCGCTTTGAGGAATGTTGGCGGATTTTGATGCGACGGTCGTAAATAAGTAAACTTTCGTACTAGAAAATAGTGGATAAAAATGGCGTCACTATCCGGTCGGCATAGTGACGGTATGTGGCTATGATAGTGACGGTATCCCACCCGGATAGCGTCACTGTTTTTTTTGTGGTGTGTTCGAAATAAGAAAGTCAGGATAAGTACGGGCATAAAAAAAGGAGCAACGCCTTGCTCCAACCTTTGTTAACCTTAAATCTAATACTATGAAAAACACAGTGCAAAGATACGGACTTTCGTGATATTTGCAAATTATCAGTGAATGATTAGTGTTTTTATAACACTAGTTAAATGTTTGATTCCGATATTATAGACTTGTTAAGATTCTCAATCTTGCGTAGTAAATGGAGAATAAAAAAACTTATCCCCATTTCTCTTTCATTAAATCTTCCAGTTTCAATAACTCGTCACGATATTGTGCAGCTTCGATAAATTCCAGTTTCTTGGCAGCTTCCTGCATCAGTTTGCGCGTACGTTCGATACTCTTTTCCATTTGCGGTTTGCTCATGTATTGTACTATTGGGTCGGCCGCTATATTGGGTGTAGCAGGTTCGATGTAAGCATGTCTTTCTTTCAGCAATTCATTAGCTTCAGAATTGGCATTGCCGAATACAGCCAGGTTTCTGGCCTTCTTGATCTGTTGCGGAGTAATACCGTTTGCTTCATTATAAGCCAGCTGTTTCTCACGGCGACGATTCGTTTCGTCAATGGTCAGTTTCATGCTATCCGTCATCTTGTCGGCATACATGATAACTTTTCCGTTCACATTACGTGCGGCACGTCCTGCAGTCTGTGTCAGGGAGCGATGGGAGCGAAGGAATCCTTCCTTATCCGCGTCAAGAATAGCTACGAGCGATACTTCAGGAAGGTCTAGTCCCTCACGAAGCAGATTCACTCCGATGAGTACATCATAGATTCCTTGACGGAGATCATCCATGATTTTGACGCGTTCAAGTGTATCGACATCGCTATGGATATAATTACATCTTACATTATTATTAAGAAGATATTCCGTCAACTCTTCCGCCATCCGTTTGGTCAGCGTAGTGACAAGTACACGTTCTTCTTTCTCGATCCGCAGTTGGATTTCTTCCATTAAATCATCAATCTGGTTAAGGCTCGGACGAACTTCAATAATAGGATCCAACAAACCGGTAGGACGAATTACCTGCTCCACAACAATACCTTCGGATTGAATTAATTCATAATCTGCGGGCGTGGCACTGACGTAAATGACTTGTTTTGCCATCTCCTGAAACTCTTCAAATTTCAGCGGACGGTTATCCATGGCAGCAGGTAGGCGGAACCCATATTCCACAAGATTGATTTTACGCGCACGGTCGCCACCATACATGGCACGGACTTGTGGTATACTGACGTGACTTTCGTCAATTACAATCAGGAAATCATCCGGGAAGAAATCAAGCAGACAGTAAGGACGGGTACCTGCTGTGCGACCGTCGAAATAACGGGAATAATTTTCAATACCGGAACAATGCCCGAGTTCCCGAATCATTTCCATGTCGTAAGTAACCCGCTCATATAATCGTTTAGCTTCATACTCTTTGCCGATAGACTCAAAGAATGCCACTTGTTTGGTCAAGTCATCCTCTATTTCATGGATAGCACGGAGAGTGGCTTCCTTGGTAGTCATAAACAGGTTGGCTGGATAAATTTTATAAGCATCGAAAGGAGCGATAGTGACACCTGTAATAGGATCTACCTCTTCTATGCCATCAATTTCATCTCCCCAGAAAGTGACGCGGAGCAGATTGTCCGTGTATGCCAGATAAACATCCACCGTATCACCTTTCACGCGGAAATTACCACGATTGAGATCAATATCGTTGCGTACATACAAGCTGTCCACCAAACGGCGGAGAAATACATTACGATCCATCATGCGTCCCCGTTCTATCTCAATTACATTTTTATAGAAGTCCGAAGGGTTTCCCATACCATAAATACAGGAAACGGAAGAAACCACTACCACATCTTTTCTTCCTGAGAGCAGGGCGGAAGTGGCGGCAAGACGAAGTTTGTCGATTTCGTCATTAATCATCAAGTCTTTTTCTATATATGTATCACTACTTGGCAAATAGGCTTCCGGTTGGTAATAGTCATAATAAGAAACGTAATATTCCACCGCATTATTCGGAAAGAAGCCTTTAAACTCGCCATACAACTGTGCAGCCAGCGTTTTGTTATGGCTCAAGATCAATGTCGGTTTATTGATATTGGCAATTACATTGGCAATGGTAAATGTTTTTCCCGATCCGGTGACTCCCAATAAAGTCTGTGCAGGAACTCCCTGAAGTACCCCTTCAGTAAGTTGCGCAATAGCTTCCGGCTGATCCCCGGTAGGCTTGTAAGCTGATGTTAGTTCAAAATTCATAGTTAATCCTAAAAAGTGGAGCAATATTCGGCAAAATAATCGAGATTACAAATCATTTTTCCAAATAAATCCTTTACTTTGCAACATATTAATATCAAAAAACAGATTCATACAACTAGTAATACCGGAAACACATGATTTGGAATGAGAGCATTGAGTGTATGGACCGCGAAAGTCTTCGCAAGATTCAAAGCATACGACTCAAGAAAATTGTAGATTACGTTTATCATAACACGCCCTTCTATCGGAAGAAGATGCAGGAAATGGGAGTTACTCCCGACGATATCAATAGCATAGATGATATTGTAAAACTGCCGTTTACCACGAAGCATGATTTAAGAGATAATTATCCGTTCGGACTTTGTGCCGTGCCGATGAGTCAGATTGTACGCATCCACGCATCTTCCGGTACAACCGGAAAGCCGACGGTCGTTGGATATACCCGCAAGGACTTGTCCTCATGGGCGGAGTGTATATCCCGTGCTTTTACGGCTTACGGTGCAGGCCGTTCCGATATATTCCAGGTGTCTTACGGATACGGGCTTTTCACAGGTGGACTGGGTGTGCATGCCGGAGCGGAAAATATCGGAGCTTCCGTTATTCCGATGTCCAGTGGCAATACCGAAAAACAGATAACCCTGATGCATGATTTCGGTTCTACGGTACTTTGCTGTACGCCGTCTTATGCACTCTATCTGGCAGATGCCATTAAAGATTCCGGTTTGCCGCGCGAAGATTTCAAACTGAAGGTAGGAGCTTTCGGTGCGGAGCCATGGACGGAACATATGCGCCATGAAATCGAGGAGAAACTCGGTATCAAAGCTTACGATATTTATGGTTTGAGTGAAATAGCCGGCCCCGGTGTCGGTTATGAATGTGAATGCCAACAGGGTACTCACTTGAATGAAGACCATTACTTCCCTGAAATTATTGATCCGAATACGTTGCAACCGGTAGAACCCGGACAAACAGGCGAATTGGTATTTACCCATCTGACGAAGGAAGGAATGCCGTTGCTTCGTTACCGTACGCGTGACTTGACCGCCTTGCATCACGATAAATGTTCCTGTGGCCGTACATTGGTACGTATGGATCGCATTTTGGGACGTAGTGACGATATGTTGATTATCCGCGGTGTGAACGTATTCCCGACACAGATTGAATCCGTTATCCTTGAAATGGCTGAATTCGAACCGCATTATCTGCTGATAGTAGATCGTGCAAACAATACCGACACCATGGAACTTCAGGTGGAAGTACGTCCTGAATTCTATTCTGACGAGATTAACAAGATGCTGGCCTTGAAGAAGAAACTGGCGGGACGTCTGCAAAGTGTGCTCGGACTGGGAGTCAACGTGAAACTGGTAGAGCCGCGCAGCATTGAACGTAGCGTAGGCAAAGCGAAACGAGTGATTGATAACAGAAAAATTTAATACCTGAACTTACATATAATACTTTACGATCATGGTAGCAAAACAACTTTCTATCTTTTTGGAAAATAAGTCAGGCCGTCTGACGGAAGTGACTGAAGTGCTGGCGAAGGAGAATATCAACCTTTCTGCCTTGTGCATCGCAGAAAATGCTGATTTCGGCATTTTGCGTGGAATAGTATCCGACCCGGATAGAGCATATAAAGCTTTGAAAGATAATCATTTTGCAGTGAATGTGACCGATGTGGTCGGCATTAGCTGCCCCAACATACCGGGCGCTTTGGCCAAGGTACTGGGATTTTTATCCGATGAAGGAGTCTTTATCGAATATATGTATTCGTTTGCCAATAACAATATCGCTAACGTAGTGATTCGTCCGAGTAATCTGGATAAATGTATCGAGGTGCTGAAAGACAAGAAAGTCGATCTGCTGGCGGCAAGCGACCTGTATAAACTGTAAATATAGCAACGTGGAAAAAATAGTGACGCTATCCGGTAAGGATACCGTCACTATATGATAACGATACCGTCACTATCCCGGGCATATACCGTCACTATTGTTTATTGACCCCGTTTACGGTTTATCACCCGCAATTCACCGTCATTTTCTCCCCTTTTGTCGATGTTTAACGCCTTTTATGTATTAAAAAACATAGATTAATTGCTAAATTCCCGGCGAATAAGTAACTTTGCGCATTATTTTAAATAGGATGAAGAAAAATATCATTATAACTTTGCTTGCGGCAGCCACTCTTACGTCATGTGGGGAGTATAATAAATTGCTGAAAAGCACCGATTACGAATACAAGTACGAAGCCGCCAAAAACTATTTTGCGAAAGGACAGTATAACCGTTCGGCTACTTTGTTGAATGAGTTGATTACCATTCTGAAAGGAACGGACAAGGCGGAAGAGTCTTTGTATATGCTGGGAATGAGCTACTATAATCAGAAAGATTATCAGACGGCTGCCCAGACATTTATCACCTATTTCAACACCTATCCACGTGGTACTTTCACTGAACTGGCACGTTTCCATGCAGGTAAGGCATTGTTCCTGGATACTCCGGAACCGCGTTTGGATCAATCAAGCACTTATCAGGCTATCCAGCAGTTGCAGATGTTCATGGAATACTTTCCGAACAGCACAAAGAAGCAGGAAGCTCAGGATATGATTTTCGCTTTGCAGGACAAGCTGGTGCTGAAAGAGCTTTATTCGGCCAGACTATACTATAACTTGGGTAATTACATGGGTAACAACTATGAGTCTTGTGTCATCACGGCACAGAATGCCCTGAAAGATTATCCTTATACAGATTATCGCGAAGAACTTTCCATCTTGATTCTGCGTGCAAGACACGAGATGGCTATTTATAGTGTGGAAGACAAGAAGATGGATCGTTACCGTGAAACGGTTGATGAATATTATGCTTTTAAGAATGAATTCCCTGAAAGCAAGTACTTGAAAGAGGCTGAAAGAATATTCAATGAATCACAGAAAGTAATTAAAGACTAAATTTAAATAGATTTATGGACTACAAAAAGACGAATGCTCCTGTTACAACAGTAACTCGTGACATGATGGAACTCTGCTCTGATACAGGGAATGTTTATGAAACTGTTGCCATTATTGGTAAGCGTGCTAATCAGATCAGTGTGGAAATCAAAAGTGATCTTTCTAAGAAATTGGCAGAGTTTGCTTCTTATACCGATAACATGGAAGAGGTATTTGAAAACAGGGAGCAAATCGAAATTTCTCGTTACTATGAGAAATTGCCGAAACCGGACTTGATTGCTACGCAAGAATACATCGAAGGGAAAATATATTATAGAAATCCTGCTAAGGAAAAGGAAAAACTTCAGTAATCTATTTTCTGACGAAAAGATTGATAGTCAAGTAGTAAGTGGGATGATAATCCCTGCTCCTTATTGCTTGGCTATTATTGTTTAACTTAACTACTATAAGAAAACTTATGATTCAACGGATTCAAACAGTTTATTTACTGATTGTTGCAGGATTGCTGATTGCGGCAATGTGTTTGCCGATGGGCTACTTTACTGATACAATGGGAGAGCATCCTTTTAAGGCTTTGGGAATGGGCGTAAACGGCGCTTTCCAGTCCACGTGGGGATTGTTTGGTATTTTGATGCTCAGCACCTTGGTGGCTGCCGCTACAATCTTCTTGTTTAAGAACCGTATGTTGCAGATTCGTATGACGATTTTCAATAGCCTGCTGTTGGTGGGTTATTACATCGCCTTCCTTGCTTTTTATTTTGCATTGAAGAATGACGCGAACTTGTTCCGTATTGGTTGGGCGCTATGCTTGCCGCTTATTTCTATTATCCTTAATATATTGGCGATTCGTGCTATCGGCCGGGATGAAGTAATGGTAAAAGCCGCGGATAGATTGCGATAATTTGAGCATTCATATTTGATACAAAAAGCACCGCTTTAGTCATGCTAAAGCGGTGCTTTTTGACCTTTAAAGCGGTGCTTTATTTTTTCAAGTCAAATAAGTAAGTGAGCTTTATGGTAATCGTGCCATGTGCCGCACGTGCAAAATAATCTTTTTTCGTAGTGCTATAGAAATCGGACAGGGCAAAGTAATAACGTCCTTCCACAATGAAGCTACCTGCTTTCTTTGTTCTGAGTTCCACGCCGCCACCGCCGGCAATACCATAATCAAATTTATTCTGAATCTTGACGCCATATACTGCTTTCTGGGTATTTGACAAGTTATTCATGTCTATCCCGTCTATTGTTTCGGATTCACTTATCAGAAAGCCGATTTGAGGCCCTGCATGGACGAAGAACTGCAATCCTCTGTCTCGTCCGAAAGCAAGATGGGCGAGAAAGGGAATGTCGACATAAGTCATTTTGCGGGTATATGTCTTGGTAGGGTCTTTGGAAGTCACTTCATATCCGTTGGCATCCAATGATACAGTTTCGAATAACTGATCCCAACCTCGTTGCGAGACGTTCAGTTCGACCTGTGCACCGCAAATCATGGCAAAATACTTTTCGGAAATATAACGTGCTGTCAATCCGCCGGTAATACCCATCAGGCTATTTTGCTTGATAGTCGGAGTGAAAGAAGCGCTGTTCAGATTGACGCCGCCGTTGATACCCACAGAAAAATTATTCCGTGCTTCTCCGATTTGGGCAGTAGCAGGCAGAGTAAAACCTGTAAGCAGGAGTGCTGCGATCAAAAATGGTTTTATCTTTATCATTTTCGTATTATTCGAAGTCTAGTTTTACTAATTCAAAATTCTTAGTGAAACGTATGAAGAACACCTTCTTATTAATAAATCCCCCCCAGTTGTTCACACGCTGGAATTTGAATCCGGTCTGAATAGGAGTCAGATTCATTTTAGGCAGATTATTTTCAAGTTCCGAGCCATAGCGTGACAATCCTTTCAGGAAGAAGAAACCGGTATCAAATCCAAGCATAGCATAGTTTGGAAATTTACTTGTTAAATCCTTGCTGTACCATTTATGGTAGTTGTTGGTGAATTGCACAGCCGCCGGGAATAATGTATTTGTATAGAACGAAGAGTAGAAATATACATCCAGTTCAAAGAAACTATCTAAATGGTCTTTAGTGTAAATTTGCCATTCCGGATAGCCGAATAAGTGAATGTTTTGTTCGGGATTATCTCTGACCAGCAGAGTTAATTGTGGTAGTGCCTTGATCAGTAGCACATTCGTGCTTGATGTTGGAATAAAGATGTTTTCCTTGTCATTACGAAGTGCTGCCTTTAATGTCTCTTTCGTAGCGCTTTCGTTGACTGTCTGCATCGAGACTCCCTTGCTTTTCAGTTCCTGCTTCAAACCGCTGATAAATTCCGCTTTCTCCTTATCAGCAATTGCCGGCTCGATAAAGATAACGTGTGCATTAGGAAATTGACGGGTAAAATGCTCGTAAACTTCCGAATATAAATAAGATTGTGGCGTATTGATTTGATATACGGCAGGATTGTTGAATACTTCTTCACCTTTCTGTGAGAAAGGAATCACCAGACGGATATCATTCTTTTCTGCGAAATCGGATAAAGGTTTAATTTGGTTCTGATGCATCGGGCCAAAGATTACATCCATCTTCTTCATCTCGTTTTTGGCAAGAATCGTATTTAAGGTAGAAATATCCTTACCACTGTCATATACATATAAATCGAGCGAAGTACCAGTGCGTTTCAGGCTATCTACTGCCATGAGGAAACCTTCGTAATATTCCACCATACGTTTGTCTTCCTGGAAAGGCAGTATTAATGCAGCTTTAATTGTAGACATCTCTTTGGGAGTCTCTTTGCTCTTACGGAAAAGTTCGCTGTTGCTCGGTGGAATAGCATAAGGATCTTCTTTTTGAGTAGGCTGTACGGTAGTTGCTGCCGGGTAGGGGATACAAAGGAACTGTCCTTTTTTCATTCCCTTTTTCAACTCGGGATTGGCGGCAATCAATTCCTGTTCGCTGATACCATATTCACGGCTCACGCTGAAAATAGTTTCTTTACGTTTCACCTTATGCATATCCTTGCATCTGGGAACCACAGGGCCTTGGATATTGCTTTGCTCAACCGGTGGTGTCTGCACGGCAACTTCCTTTTCCTCTTGCTGTGGAATCAGGATTACTTGTCCGATACGGAAATTCTCGGCACTTAAACCAGGATTGGCTTCACAAATATCTTTCGCGGATACATTATACATGGTTGTCAGTTTGTACAAAGTCTCTCCGGCTTGAATCGTATGGAAAGTTTCTCCTTTCTGGCTTTCTTTTCCTTTAGGAATCTTAATCGTTTGTCCGGCATAGATTTTCTCGTCGCAACCGGGATTCAAACGGATAATATCCGATGTAGTGACATTGTACATCTTGGAAATAGAGTATAAACTTTGTCCTTTTTCGATGGTATGCAAGAAATATGACTGGTTTTCCTGTGCATAACTGACGGCGTATGAAACGCTTATAAAAAGCAGAAATAAGAATATTCGGTTTATCGGTTTCATCAAATTATAACTATTGGTTCTTGAAATCAAGGAACAAAGGTACAAATAATGCCCTATATCTTCATAAGATTTGAGTTAAGAAAATAATATTGTGCTTTTTTAGGAGCATATTTCGGGCGGAAACATTAATTTTGCAACATTTATGGAAGATATGAATATGCAGGAAACAGAATATATCAACGTGTACGGTGCGCGCGTACACAATTTGAAGGATATTGATGCCGAGATTCCCCGCAACAGTCTGACTGTCATCACAGGACTAAGCGGAAGTGGTAAATCTTCTCTGGCTTTTGATACAATTTTTGCTGAAGGACAACGCCGCTATATCGAAACCTTTTCAGCGTATGCCCGCAATTTTCTGGGTAACCTGGAACGTCCGGATGTCGATAAGATAACAGGCTTGAGTCCGGTTATTTCCATTGAACAGAAAACAACGAATAAAAATCCCCGTTCTACCGTAGGGACAACGACCGAGATATACGATTATCTCCGTCTGCTCTACGCCCGTGCGGGAGTGGCTTATTCGTACCTGTCCGGTGAGGAAATGGTGAAATATACTGAAGAACAGATTCTGGACTTGATCCTGAAGGATTATAAGGGAAAGAAAATATATCTGCTTGCCCCGCTGGTTCGTGCCCGTAAGGGACATTACCGGGAACTGTTCGAGCAAGTACGCAAAAAAGGATACTTATATGTACGGGTAGATGGTGAAGTGCGTGAAATAACGCATGGCATGAAACTCGACCGCTATAAGAACCACGATGTCGAAGTGGTTATTGATAAATTGGTGGTGACTGAAAAGGATGACCGACGCCTGAAACAGAGCGTGGCAACTGCCATGCGCCAAGGTGACGGCCTGATGATGATTCTGGATACCCAGTCGGAAAACATCCGTCATTACAGTAAACGTCTCATGTGTCCGGTCACCGGATTATCATACCGTGAACCGGCTCCGCATAATTTCTCGTTCAACTCTCCGCAAGGAGCATGTCCGAAGTGTAAAGGACTGGGTGTAGTCAATCAGATTGATGTGGATAAAGTGATTCCCGACCGTGAGCTTTCTATTTATGAAGGTGCAATAGCGCCTTTGGGAAAATATAAGAATGCCATGATTTTCTGGCAAATCGGAGCGCTGCTTGATAAGTACGACGCAACATTAAAAACTCCCGTAAAGGAATTGCCCGATGATGCGATTGACGAAGTCCTGTATGGCTCTGACGAACGGATTAAAATCAAAAGCTCCCTGATCGGAACTTCCTCTGACTACTTCGTCACTTACGAAGGTGTGGTGAAGTATATCCAAATGTTACAGGAGAAAGACGCCTCTGCTACGGCACAGAAATGGGCGGAACAATTTGCTAAAACAACTGTTTGTCCCGAATGTAAAGGCGCCCGATTGAATAAAGAAGCGTTGCATTTCCGTATTCACGATAAGAATATCAATGAACTGGCCAATATGGACATCAACGAGTTATATGACTGGTTGATGAAAGTCGATGAATTCCTTTCCGATAAACAGAAGAAAATTGCGGTGGAAATCCTGAAAGAGATCCGTACCCGTTTGAAGTTCCTGTTGGATGTCGGTTTGGACTACCTGGCGTTGAACCGTAGTTCTGTCAGCCTTTCCGGTGGAGAGAGCCAGCGTATCCGTTTGGCAACGCAAATCGGCTCCCAATTGGTGAATGTACTTTATATTCTTGACGAGCCGAGTATCGGTCTGCATCAACGCGATAACCTGCGTCTTATCAATTCATTGAAAGAACTCCGTGACATGGGAAACTCCGTGATTGTAGTGGAACATGATAAAGATATGATGTTGGCTGCCGATTACGTTATTGATATGGGGCCGAAAGCCGGTCGTCTGGGTGGAGAAGTAGTCTTTGCCGGAACTCCGCAGGAGATGGTGAAGACCGACACAATGACTTCCCAATACCTGAATGGACAAATGAAGATAGAAGTTCCCGCCAAACGTAGAAAAGGGAACGGAAAATCTATTTGGCTGAAAGGGGCGAAAGGCAATAATCTGAAAAATGTTTCTGTCGAATTTCCATTGGGAAAACTGATTTGCGTAACGGGAGTATCGGGAAGTGGAAAGTCTACCTTAATTAATGAGACATTACAACCCATCCTTTCGCAGAAATTCTATCGTTCCTTGCAGGATCCTCTGGAATACGATTCTATTGAAGGATTGGAAAATATAGATAAAGTGGTCAACGTCGATCAGTCTCCACTGGGGCGTACCCCCCGTTCCAATCCTGCCACTTACACCGGTGTGTTCTCGGATATCCGTAACCTGTTTGTCGGATTGCCGGAAGCGAAGATTCGCGGTTATAAACCGGGGCGTTTTTCCTTTAATGTTGCGGGCGGTCGTTGCGAAGCATGTACGGGAAATGGCTATAAGACTATTGAAATGAATTTCCTGCCGGATGTCTATGTGCCCTGTGAAGTCTGCCACGGCAAACGTTACAACCGTGAAACACTGGAAGTCCGTTTTAAAGGGAAATCCATAGCCGATGTACTGGATATGACAATCAATCGTGCCGTAGAATTCTTTGAAAACGTACCGCAAATCCTGAATAAAATCAAAGTCATACAGGATGTCGGACTGGGATATATCAAGTTGGGACAATCTTCCACCACTCTTTCCGGCGGCGAGAGTCAACGTGTGAAACTGGCAACGGAACTCTCCAAAAGAGATACTGGCAAGACCCTCTATATCCTGGACGAACCGACTACCGGACTCCATTTTGAAGATATACGCGTATTGATGGGCGTCCTGAACAAACTTGTAGACAAAGGTAACACGGTAATTGTGATCGAGCATAATCTGGACGTGATTAAAATGGCGGATTATATCATCGACATGGGGCCTGAAGGTGGTAAGGGCGGGGGAGAACTCCTTAGCTACGGAACACCCGAAGAAGTTGCGAAGAGCCCTAAAGGATATACACCTAAGTTTCTTCGCGAAGAACTGGGACTTTAATCGGAATCATAAAGTGCCAACTTGCCGGACAGTCTCCGGCGGGTTGGCACTTATCATAGTATACCTTATAAATACAACGAAAATGAAAATCAATAAAACGAATGCCGCACGGCTACTGGACAAAGCGAAAATAGCTTATGAGCTAATTCCCTACGAAGTAGATGAAAATGACCTGAGCGCTGTTCATGTGGCGGCGAACTTAGGCGAGAACATAGAGCAAGTATTCAAAACGCTCGTTCTTCACGGCGACAAGAGCGGATATTTTGTCTGCGTCATCCCGGGCGAACACGAAGTCGATTTAAAATTGGCAGCCAAAGCTTCCGGTAACAAGAAATGTGATTTGATACCTGTGAAAGAACTTTTGCCGCTTACAGGCTATATCCGGGGTGGTTGTTCTCCTATCGGCATGAAGAAACATTTTCCTACCTATATTCATGAAACTTGCCGGCAATTTCCGTATATCTATGTCAGTGCCGGAGTTCGGGGACTTCAGATAAAATTGGCTCCGGCAGATTTGATTCGTGAATCGCGGGCGGAAATTTGTCGTTTATTTGAGGAATAAATCCTATTATTTATAGAGCAAATATGACTGCATATTCTTTGAATGAATTAAAAAAAGTATATATTTGCAGAAAATATCAATTTTATTAATCTAATATTCTAGTTTATATGTTTGAAGGACAACCGAAAGGGCTATACGCTTTAGCCTTGGCTAACACGGGCGAACGTTTTGGCTACTACACGATGCTTGCTATCTTTACACTTTTCTTACAAGCGAAATTTGGTTACACAGCAGCAGAGACTTCTACAATTTTTGGTTCATTTCTGGCAGCAGTTTATTTTATGCCTCTCATTGGCGGTATCTTGGCTGACAAGTGTGGTTATGGTAAGATGGTGACGACAGGTATCGTTGTCATGTTTATCGGTTATCTGTTGCTGGCGATTCCTACGGCAGCGAACCTCACCGGTAAGATGATGATGTTCGGTTCACTGTTTCTGATTGCTTGCGGAACAGGGCTCTTTAAAGGAAACTTGCAGGTAATGGTAGGTAACCTCTATGATTCTCCGGAATATAGTTCAAAGCGCGACACTGCTTTCAGCTTATTCTATATGGCAATCAACGTAGGGGCTTTATTTGCTCCGACGGCTGCAACCAAAGTTACCAACTATATCTTAGGTGGTGCAGGATTTACTTATAACGCTCAAATTCCTTCATTGGCACATCAATTCCTTAACGGAACTATTACTCCGGAAGGAAACGCCGCCCTTAGCGGATTGCAGGCTGCGCAAGGCTTTGCCGGTGATACAGCCGCATTCTGTAATATCTATATTGAGAAACTGTCAGAAGCCTATAACTATGGTTTTGCCGTAGCCTGTATTTCTCTGATTATTTCAATGGCAATCTATGTGTGCTGCCGTTCCATGTTCAAACATGCGGATTATAACTCCAAGCAGGCTAAAGCTGTAAACAACAATAATAATGAACCGGAATTGACTCCGGCACAGACGAAAGAACGTATTGTTGCTTTGTTGCTTGTATTTGCTGTGGTTATCTTCTTCTGGATGGCATTCCATCAGAATGGTTTGACAATGACATTCTTTGCACGTGACTATACGACTCAATCCGTGACCGGACTTGATCGTCTTGGATTCGATGTATGGAATCTGGTTCTTGTCATTATTGCCGTTTATGGTGCATTCTCTCTTTTCCAGTCCAAAACAGGTCGTGGTAAAGCGATTGCAGGTGTTGCTGTGCTAGCTTCATTGGGTATATTGGCGTGGAGCTATTCTTCCATGGATTCAACCGTAGAAATCCTTCCTCAAATATTCCAGCAGTTCAATCCGTTCTTTGTAGTGGCTCTGACTCCGGTTTCTCTGGCTGTTTTTGGTTATTTGGCCAAGAGAAAGAAAGAACCTTCCGCACCCCGTAAAATCGGTATCGGTATGGTGATTGCAGCCTGTGGTTTCTTGATTCTGGCTGTTGGCTCTATGGGGTTGCCTACTCCGAAAGAAGTGGAAACAGCAGGTATTAGCCCGGATGTCTTGGTTTCTCCCAACTGGTTGATCACTACTTATCTCGTATTGACTTTTGCAGAGTTGTTGCTTTCTCCGATGGGTATTTCTTTCGTGTCGAAAGTAGCTCCTCCCAAGTATAAAGGTATGATGATGGGTGGCTGGTTCGTAGCTACGGCTATCGGTAACTATCTGGTTGCCATTATCGGTTATCTGTGGGGTGGCATGCAACTGTGGATGGTATGGAGTGTATTGATCGTATGCTGTCTGTTATCAGCCCTGTTCATCTTCTCTATCATGAAGAAACTTGAAAAAGTAGCTTAAAAATAAATCTAGTAAATAATACCGGATTATAATCATAAGAAAAGGCTTGCAGATTGTGTTCTGCAAGCCTTTTCCATTAAATATCCAGTCCCATTATATAATCATTCATATAATAACCGTTACCAATTGGAAAATCCCCTTCCCGCAGTTTCCTCATTCCCATATGCTCATAAAACTGCAATGCCTTATTGTTACGATTTACATTCAGCTCCATCAGGCAAGGTTCCGGATGCACTTCCTTTATATACTTGACCGCTTCTTTAAACAGGAAACTACCACAGTGCGTTCCCTGAAAGCGGGGTAGGACATAAATCTTCTGAAGATGAAATACGTCTTTTTCCTGTTGCTGCACAGAAACATATCCGCATAGTTCACCGTCTTTGTGAGCGATGAAATAGACATGCCCTTCTTCTTCCATTTGCTTGAGAATATTTCGGGGGGCATACATCCAGTCCATCATATAATCCAGTTGTTCGGGAGATAAAATCTCATTGTAAGTGACGGGAAACACTTCCTTTGCCATCTTATTGATAAGTTCGCAATCGTCGGCCGTTGCTCTTCGAATAGTAAACATACGTATTTTCTTTTTTGTGGTTTAACAGGCACAAATATAGACATTATTTCTTTTTATAATAAGGTGTAAGCTCTCTAATGTTTTAATTATTATTAATTTATAGTACTTTGCAATGCAAGGTACTAAAGTAATGCATATATTTGTGCCATACAAAAGAAGAGAATAATGAAAGTAGACAATGTAAAATCCCAGATGAGAAAAGGCATGCTTGAATATTGCATCATGCTTTTGCTGCATAAGGAGCCTGCTTATGCTTCAGACATCATTCAGAAACTGAAAGAGGCCCAACTAATTGTGGTAGAGGGTACTTTATACCCTTTGCTGACACGTTTGAAGAATGACGATTTGTTGAGCTATGAATGGGTGGAATCCACGCAGGGGCCACCTCGCAAATATTACAAACTCACAGAGAGAGGAGAAGCCTTTCTGGGAGAACTTGAAATCTCCTGGAAAGAGTTGAACGAAACAGTGAACCATATTGCCAATAGATAATCTGAAAAGAAAAAATTAAAATGAAAAAGACATTGACCATCAATTTAGGAGGAACTGTCTATCATATAGATGATGATGCCTACCGTCTGTTAGACAATTACCTGTCTAATCTGAAGCATTACTTTCGTAAACAGGAAGGTGCGGAAGAAATCGTAAACGATATTGAAATGCGTATTGCCGAACTGTTTGCTGAAAAAATAGCTGAAGGAAAACAAGTCATAACTGTATCGGATGTGGAAGAAATTATAGCGCGTGTAGGTAAACCGGAAGACTTCGGAATAACTGACGATGACACGGATTCACAGAAAAAGACGGAACAGTCCGCTTCCGGCAATCAGAGTTATGCACATACTGCCGCTCCGCGCCGTTGGTTTCGCGATCCGGACAATAAGTTGCTGGGTGGTGTAGCGTCAGGACTGGCGGCTTATTTCGATTGGGATATCACCTTGGTGCGTATCCTGATGATTATTCTGGTATTTGTTCCTTACTGTCCGATGATCATACTCTATATTATCGGATGGATTGTTATACCGGAAGCTCATACAGCGGCAGAAAAGCTGAGTATGCATGGAAAAGCGGTGACCATCGAAAATATTGGTAAAACGGTGACAGACGGCTTCGAACGGGTAGCGGACGGAGTCAATAACTATATGAATTCCGGAAAGCCCCGTACCTTTCTTCAGAAAGTAGGAGATGTGTTTGTTTCCATTGCTGCCGTCCTCTTTAAGATATTTCTGGTAGCTTTGGTGATTATCTGTTGTCCTGTATTGTTTGTATTGGCTGTCGTACTGGTAGCCCTGGTGTTTGCCGCTGTTGCGGTAGCAGTCAGTGGCGGAGCATTGCTTTACGAAATGCTGCCTGCCATCAATTGGATACCGGTTACTTCCGTATCTCCTATGATGACATTGCTTGGCACGATTGCCGGAGTCGCCCTGATTGGTATTCCATTGGGAGCTTTCCTTTATACTATTCTTCGCCAGTTATTCCATTGGTCACCGATGGGGACAGGCTTGAAATGGTCGTTGCTGATTCTATGGATATTGGGTGCAGTCATTATGGTAATTAACCTTTCAGCCCTCGGGTGGCAACTGCCTTTATACGGCTTACACTGCTCTTAACTAACTCTTGTTCTATTAAAAAAGGATAATATTTATTCTTTTATAACTAAATGTACCCCGATAGTGTGTCCGGAGTACATTTTTTGTTTGTTCTTATTTATAGTAAATCGAGAATTTTTTATTAAGTTTGTAAAGACGTATTCAAGAAATAAAAATGGGTGAACATATATGTTTTAGGAGAAACGAACGTTTGGCTACCGTCAATCCTTATTGGAGAGGAAATCCGATGGTGCGCGGACGCTTTTTTAACAGACAGCATCGCTTCCGTCCGGGGATGGGAAGTGTACTGAAATGGCGTCTTTCGCCCAATCCACAACGAAAAGAAAAGAAGACAGTGAAGTGGAATCCGAAAGTCTGCTATCTTCGTTCTCTGGATGCGGTGGTAGGGGACTCACTGGTATGGTTGGGACATAATTCCTTTTTTCTCCAATTGGCAGGCAAAAGAATCATGTTTGATCCTGTGTTCGGCAGCATCCCTTTTGTAAAGCGTCAGAGCGAATTTCCCGCTAATCCTGACATCTTTACAGGGATTGATTATCTGCTCGTCAGCCACGACCATTTCGACCATTTGGATAAACAAAGTATCGCCCGTCTCTTGAAGAACAATCCGCAAATGAAACTCTTCTGCGGACTGGGAACAGGAGAATTAATCCAGAACTGGTTTCCTGAAATGAAGATAATTGAAGCCGGCTGGTATCAGCAGATGGAAGACGAAGGACTCAAAATAACCTTCCTTCCGGCACAGCATTGGAGCAAACGTTCCGTGCGTGACGGCGGACAACGATTGTGGGGAGCATTTATGTTGCAAGGCGATGGCATCTCACTCTATTATAGCGGTGACACAGGATATTCCAGCCACTTTCGTGAAATCCCGGACTTGTTCGGTTCGCCGGATTATGCTTTACTGGGAATTGGTGCATACAAGCCCCGTTGGTTTATGCGTCCCAACCATATCTCGCCTTACGAATCCCTGACCGCTGCCGAAGAAATGCGCGCCGGGCTTACTATCCCGATGCATTACGGTACATTCGACTTGTCTGACGAACCTTTACACGATCCCCCGAAAGTCTTTGCGGCAGAAGCAAAGAAAAGAAAGATCCCGGTAGAGATTCCATATCTGGGAGAAATTGTAAAACTGAATAAGAAGAAATAACTATAAACGAACGAGTAAAGAGATGAAGAAATTAGAAATTAAAGACCTGAAAGAGAACTTTTTCGAAGCTATCGGAAAAGAATGGATGCTGGTTACAGCCGGCACCAAAGAGAAGTTCAATACAATGACAGCAAGTTGGGGTGGCATCGGCTGGTTGTGGAATAAGCCTGTAGCCTTTGTTTTTGTTCGCCCTGAACGCTATACATATGAATTTATAGAGAAGGGCGGCTATCTGACGTTATCCTTCTTAGGAGAAGAAAATAAGAAAATTCATGCAGTCTGTGGCTCCAAGTCGGGACGGAATATAGATAAAGTCAAAGAAACCGGATTGAAACCTATATTTACGGAAGAGGGTAATGTATTGTTCGAGCAAGCCCGTCTGAGCCTGGAATGTAAGAAACTCTACGCCGATGGCATCAAACCGGAATGTTTTCTGGATAAGGAATCATTGGAAAAATGGTATGATAGTGCGCATGGCGGTTTTCATAAGATGTATATTGTAGAAATTAAAAATATATATTCGGAATAAATTTAGCGGATTTTTTATGAATGCAATGGAGAAGCCCCTGAACTCAAGAGATTGAGAACAGGGGCTTCTTTTAGTTTACTATGTTTTATTCTACTATGTGATTAGTATCTTGAAAACTTATTTGGATGGAGCTTTTTTACCCATTTGTCCAGCCATTCAAAGAAAGTACGTTGCCACAACACTCCGTTTTGAGGTTTCAGTACCCAGTGGTTTTCATCCGGATAAATCAGCAGCTCGGCAGGAACCCCACGCATCACGGCAGCGTCGAAAGCAGCCATCGCTTGATTAGCCAGGATACGATAATCTTTTTCTCCATGGATGCAGAGAATCGGAGTATCCCATTTTTCTACGAAGAGGTGAGGGGAGTTGGCGAAAGTACGCTGTGCCACCGGATTTTGTTTTTCCCAGTATGCGCCACCCATATCCCAGTTGGCAAACCATTTCTCTTCAGTTTCCAGATATTGCATTTCCATATTGAAGATGCCGTCATGGGCAATAAATGCCTTGAAGCGCTTGTCATGATGTCCGGCCAACCAATACACGGAGAATCCTCCGAAACTGGCACCTACACATCCCAAACGGTCATTATCTACATACGGCTCTTTCGCCATCTCGTCAATAGCCGTGAAGTAATCCTTCATACACTGACCGCCGTAATCACCGCTGATCTGTTCGTTCCATTCCACACCGAATCCCGGCAGACCGCGACGGTTCGGAGCGACGATGATATAATCATTAGCCGCCATAATCTGGAAGTTCCAACGATAAGACCAGAACTGGCTTACCGGACTTTGAGGGCCACCCTCGCAGAACAACAGAGTAGGATATTTCTTATTCGGATCGAATTGAGGCGGATAGATCACCCATGTCAACATCTGTTTACCATCTGTTGTCTTCATCCAGCGACCTTCCACTTTTCCCATCTCCAACTGGTCATAAATCTGCTTGTTTTCCTGTGTCAGTTGAGTGGCTGTTCCGTCCAGTGCCACTGTATAAATCTCATCACCCATACTCATGGAATGACGTTTGGCAATCAGCTTGTCACCGAAAAGAGCCACCCCTTCGTAGTCATACATTCCCGAAGTTATAGCCTTTACCGAATCATTAGCCAAATCAAGCGCATAAATCTGCGATTCTCCATGCCATACCCCAGTGAAATAGATCACCTTGGCATCTGCACCCCAAACAAAGGCATCCACATTCGATTCGAACGCCTTGCTGACAAAACGCTTTTCACCCGTTTCCAGATTCATGATAAACAGGCGGTTCAGATCAGCCTCGTAACCGTCACGCTCCATGCTCTGCCAGGCAATATACTTGCCGTCCGGTGAATATTGCGGATTGGTATCATATCCTTTATTTTCTTCAGTGATATTCTCCGTCTTCTTAGTATTCAGATCATAGATATAAATATCCGAATTGGTAGAAATCGCATACGCCAGTCCGGTCTTCTTGCGGCAAGTATAAGCTACTTTGTCCGAAGTCGTGTTCCAGGCGAGTTGCTCGATTCCGCCCCAGGGCTTCATCGGACTTTCGTACGGCTCACCGTCCAGAATATCCACAATATTGGAAATACCGTTATCGTCAAAATCAGCAACGAAAGGATGCGGAGCAGTCGTTACCCATTCATCCCAATGCTTGTACATCAGGTCGGTGACGATGATGCCTGTAGCTTTAGGCAGATCCGGATATTTATCGGCTGTACTTTCTTTCGTTTTGACTTGTGAGATAAACAAGAGCTTCTTGCCGTCCGGTGAGACAGAATATCCTTCGATGTCACCGTCATAGTTGGTCAACTGCTTGCGTCCGCTACCATCGGGATTCATCTCATAAAGCTGGCTGCTCCCGTTGTCATTGCTTAGAAAAGCGAGCTTGGTACCCCCTTTGATCCATGTCACCTCATTCTCCTGATAGGGGGTACGGGTGATTTGCTGATTGTCGCTTCCGTCTGCGTTCATCACGAAGACTTCGCGGTTACTCTTGTTTTCCGGTACACTGTAATATGCCACCGTATACGCAATTTTCTTTCCGTCGGGCGATACCGCGAATCCGCCGATACGTCCCT